>Ga0209542_10003192_pt1 | contig 35276 bp, 31 predicted proteins | sample RifCSPhighO2_01_FD_184028 | JGI IMG/M metagenome (GOLD analysis project Ga0209542, IMG submission 184028) | Soil microbial communities from Rifle, Colorado - Rifle CSP2_plank highO2_0.1 (SPAdes) (version 2) | ecosystem: Environmental > Terrestrial > Deep subsurface > Rock core/Sediment ...
TAAATAAGGGTGTTGTAAATAAGGGTGTTGTAAATAAGGGTGTTGTAAATAAGGGTGTTGTAAATAAGGGTGTTGTAAATAAGGGTGTTGTAAATAAGGGTGTTGTAAATAAGGGTGTTGTAAATAAGGGTGTTGTAAATAAAGGTGTTGTAAAAAATGTCTAAATATTCCCGTCAGGAAAAGGTAATTGGAACTAAAGCGCAAAAACGGCTGCAAAAAAGTAAAGCCCTGATTGTAGGAATGGGGGCTCTGGGAACCGTTGCCGCCAGCCTGTTGGCGAGAGCTGGAATTAAAGAATTAATTTTAATTGACCGGGACGTGGTTGAAGAAAGCAATCTGCCCAGGCAGCTGTTATATACTGAAACCGATGTAGGGAAAAGCAAAGCCTTTTGCGCCAAAGAAAAATTGGAGCAAATAAATTCACAGCTAAGAATTACAGCTCTGGCCCTCCACTTAAACCCTCAAAATATTGCCAACTTAAAAGAACAGAACTTAAGCTTGATCCTGGATTGCACCGATAACTTAAAAACAAAATTATTGCTTAATGATTTTTGTAAAAAAGAAAAAATCCCTTTTATTTATGGTTCGGCGATAAAACAGCAGGGGCAGGTTATGGCTATATTTCCTGGCGGCCCCTGCCTGTCTTGTTTTCTTAAAGAGGCACATGCAGAAACCTGCGAGCAGATTGGCGTGCTAAATACAATTACCTCTTTAGTCGGAACGCTGCAGGCCGATTTAGCCCTTAAAATATTAATTGGCCAAAAACAGCCTTCAGAATTATACTGTTTAAATTTGGAAAAAAACAGCTGCAGAAAATTAACCGTTAATACTAATCCACTCTGCCCGGCTTGCCAGGGAAGATACGATTACCTAAATTCAACGGAAAATGCCGTTTTCATTAAATTCTGTTCTTCCGGAAAATACCAGATTGACGGTCGGCCGTTGAATCTGGAAGAATTAAACCAAAAATTAAGAGGGACAGTAACCACTTATTTTGATGGAGCCTCATTAAAAATAGAAAAAATGCTGGTTTTTGCTGACGGCCGGGCGTTAATTGCCGCCGATTCAGAGCAGGAAGCGCAGGCGATATATTCAAAGTATGTAGGGAATTAACTTTCTTCATGCTAATTTAACCTTAAAAACAATTTTTAACTTGATGAAATTGAACAAAATCCACAGCAAAATATAAATAGATTCTTAGAAAAGAACTAATTGGGGGAAACTATGGTTCAAGCTATATTATTTGACTTTTGGGGAACTCTGGCAGAAGCCGGAGAATGGAGCCCGCTGAAACAGGCGCGGAATATCTTAGAGATTAGAATGCCCTTCTCTGAATATGTCCTAAAGCTGGAACGGGTATTGATGACTCAAAAATTTGACTCTTTGAGCGAGGCCTTTAAGGCCGTATGCGCGGAATTTGCGATTAAGCCTGAAGCCTGGAAAATTGAAAAGCTAATTGGTATGTGGAATAAGTCCTGGATGCTGGCTAAACCTTACGATGAAACGATAGAAGTTTTAGAAGCATTAAAGAAAGAATTTACCTTGGTTCTAATATCTAATACAGATAATATTTCCCTGCCTAAAGTTCTGGATAAGTTCAATTTGGAGAAATACTTTGAAAAAAAGTTCCTTTCTTTCGAGCTGGGGTTAATCAAAACCGATAAAAAATTCTTGGAATTGATTTTAAAAAAACTAAACCTAACTCCGGAAGACTGCCTGCTGGTGGGAGACAGCCTGGAAAGCGATATCGCTGCCGCTGAAGCCGCTGGAATTAAGGCGGCGCTAGTAGATAGAAAAAATACCCGAGAGTACGCAAATAAAATTAAAAACCTGAAAGAATTAAAGGAGTTATTATGGTAGAGATAATATGATAGAAATAACTTTCCTTGGAACCGGATGCATGCAGCCAACCAAAGCCAGAAACCATTCCGGAATTTTATTAACCTCTGGTGGTGAAAATATTTTATTGGACTGCGGCGAAGGAATTCAACGGCAAATGAAGATTGCAGGAATTAGGCCGGCCAAAATTACCAGATTGTTGATCAGCCACTGGCACGGCGACCATGTTTTAGGTATTCCTGGATTAATGAGTTCTATGGGCGCGGATAAACCAGGCCTCGTTCTAAAAATTTACGGCCCAAAAGGCACCAAGAAATACCTCCAAAACATGTTTAACTCTTTTGCCGCTAAAAAGATTATTGATTATGAAGTTAAAGAAATTAAATCCAGCATCTTTTTTAAAAATGATGATTTCGAGCTGGAAGCTCAGCCGCTAAAACATTCTGTCGCCTGCTTGGGGTTTAGCTTTAAAGAGAAAGACAAAAGAAAAATTAAAATTGATGCCGCAGGCAGGCTGGGATTAGAAGGCCCCATATTAGGGAAACTGCAGCAAGGAAAAAATGTCAGCTATAAAGGCAAAAAAATCAAGGCTAATGATGTCAGCTATGTCGTTGAAGGGAAAAAAATAAGCTATATTGCTGACACAGTGCCTTGCGAAGGGGCTGAGAAGCTGGCCAAAAATGCCGATGTGCTGATTTCTGAAGGCACTCACCTAGATGAAATCAAAGAGAAAACCGAGAAGTACATGCACTTGACCGTTAAACAAGCTGCGCTGATTGCCTCCGAGAATAATGCCAAAAAATTAGTTATAACTCATTTAAGCCAAAGGTATAAAGAACCTTCAGAAGCGCTGGCTGAAGCTAAAACGTATTTTAATAATGTAATTGTGGCAGAAGATTTTATGAAAATTAAGGTTTGAATTATAATGAAAATAGCTGTTGGCTCAACCAATCCCTGTAAACTTGAGGCCGTTAGAGAGACTTTAAATTTATATCCTGGCTTTGCCAAAGCTGAGATTATTGGCCAGGAAGTGCAGTCTGGCGTTTCAGACCAGCCATCTTCCATCGATGAAATGGTTTGGGGCGCCATGAATAGGGCTGGAAATGCCCGTGGTTTATGTCAGGAGTACGCGCTGGGCATAGGCCTTGAATCTGGATTTCATTATTTCCCCTTAGCTGGCTATATGGAGCTTTCAGTCTGCGCCATTTATGATGGAAACCAGTATCATTTTGGATTTTCTCCGGCTTTTAAGTGCCCTGAAGCGGTTCAAAAATTAATGGTTCAAGAAAAGATTACTTTAAATGACGCCTGCTATCGAAGCGGGCTTACCAGCAATCTCGAAATTGGAAAATCCGAGGGCATAATTGGCATTCTCACTAAAAACCGCAAGACCAGAAAAGATTACACCAAGGATGCTGTCATTATGGCCATGATTCCTGTTGAAAATAAATTTTAGGAGCTTCTTTGGATTTTTGGCGCAAGAAAAAACTGCGTATAACCTTTAGTTAAACGTAATTCATTCAGGTCGGCTCGGAAGCAAAATTTATATAAACATTTTATTATCTATTAAAATTATGCGTGAATACACAGATAAAGAATATATTGAATTGGTTGAAAAAACTGCTGATCCTGTTTTACAAAAACACATGCAGACTGAAACTAAAGAAATTTTAAGAGTGGAAACTCCCCAAGACAAAACTTTTATTGATTTGGGCGCAGGTCATGGTCGTATTTTGCTCACTCTGGCAAAAATTGCTAGAAATGTAATTTCTATTGAACTCAATCCAGATATGTTGCCAGAGCTAAAAAGAAGAACTGAACAATTTGACAATGCTGAAATGGTTGTTGGTGATATGACTAAACTTTCAGAAATCTTGAAAGATAAAGATGTAAAAAATCCAGTTCTTCTTTTATTGCAAAACACTCTTGGGACAATTGAGGGGGAATGGAAAAAAGTTTTGTCTGAGATGAAAAAAGTCGCTCGAGAAAACTATGGTGAAATCATAATCTCATTTTTTCGCTCCGAAGCATTATCTTCTTGGGGAGTTTTAAAATTATACCCTTCAGTTTCAAAAATGGTTGGTGAACCGGATTTAGAAAAGACTGATTTTGAAAAAGGTGTTTTTGTAAGCAAAACAGGATATTCTTCAAAATGGCGAAGTAAAGAAGAAATTGAGGAAATCAAGCAGTTTTTTCAAGGAGAATTAGTCAATGAAATATGGACTAATGAATTCTGCGTATTGCACATTCAATACCGCCGACCTGAATGAACTTCTCCGCTCCTTTCAGTCGCTACGACCACGCTACGCTCTCACTTCGTTCGGGACGCTTAACAAGGACTGATGTTATACGCAATAGAATTTTCACTTTAACGAAAGAGTCGGTAACCTTGAAAAAGCAAACCTTATAAAATCAGCAATCTCTCGAATCACTAAGGCAAATAATAAATACTTCCTTCTTTACTTCCAGATATATTAATAAACAAGAGCGGTAGATTATTATGAACGCTAAAGCTAAAGGAACCAAAGGCGAACGGGAATTAATTAAATTTTTTAACGAATCAGGCTGGAGCGCTATTCGAGCGGCTGGCTCTGGCAGCAGCCGATATCCTTCACCGGACATTTTAGCCGGGAATGCTATCAGAAGAGTGGCCGTCGAATGCAAAGTTACTAAAGAAACAAAAAAATATTTTACTAATGACGAAATTATACAGCTAAAAACCTTCGCCCAGATGTTCGGCTCAGAAAGCTGGATTGCCGTGCATTTTCCCAACGAGCCGTGGTATTTTCTAACGTTGGAAGATTTAGACAGTTCTGGAAATAACTGGGTCGTCTCCTTGGAATTAGCCCAGAGACGCGGTTTAAAAGCCCAAGAACTGATTGGAAAAATCGAGTAGCCGACACCGAAACATTTAAAAGTGTTATCACTCTAGTTAGATAGATTTAACCCCGCTAATTATTAAAAATGCGCCTTACTACCAAAAAAGTCGAAGAAATTCTAGTAAACCTACTCAGTGAGGAAGGGCTGCCTTTAATCCGAGAACTGGCTGGAAAATTCAATATTTCTGAATTTGATCTGGCGTCTAAAACTAAGAAAGATATTAAGATTATTCGCAAAATGCTCTATTTGCTCTATAACCACAATCTGGTAGGCTTTACGCGGAAAAAAGACAAGCAAAAAGGGTGGTATATTTACTACTGGACGCTTCTTCCGGAGAGCATTAAGTTTAATTATTTTAAAACGAAGCGCGATCTTTTAGAGCGGTTAAAGCAGCAGCTGGCTCAGGAAGAAAAGGAGCTGTTTTTTATTTGTCCCAACGACTGTATCCGCCTAGACTTTGACCAGTCCATAGGCTTTGAATTTCATTGTCCGGAGTGCGGAGAGTTAATAACCCAAGATGACAGCCAAAAGAAAATCTTTGATCTGAAAAATAAGATTTCTGAAATTGAAGAGGAGTTGGAAGAATATAAGCAACAACAGATGGTAAGAAGAACGGCCGTTAAAGAACATAAAAAACAACCAAGAGCCAGAAAGAAACAGGCTCAGAGAATGGTTTCCAAAGAAAAGAAAACTATCAAGAAGAGACCCCTAAATAAACGCGGAAAAAAGAAAAAAATCGCCAAGTAAAACTAGATTTATCTTGAAACAGCCTTTTTGATAGCTTTTTCCTGCTTAAGGACTTTGGCAGCCATCCGCTGGATGTTAGCTTCCATGGAAGCAACCCTTCGCTCAAGTAAAATCAAAACCCTTAACGAGTAAACAATAGCGGCTAAAGTGCCAATAATAACTGCTAAAATTACTTCTGCTAATTCTAATGCTGGCATTTTCTGCACCTCTTTTTGGAAAGGAAATTATTAGGTTAAATAGTTTGAATCTATATAAACGTTTCTGTGCCCCCAATCAAATCTGAGACAACCAAATCCCAAACTAAAGTTTTATAAAACCGAGAGCTAAAAGGATAGCCTATGGATTCCTATGAGAAATTATTAGAAAAAGCGCGGAAAGAGCTGCCGGAATTAGCTGTCGGATCAGAGCGCTTCAACATTGAGAAAATCAAAGGCCATCTGGAAGGAAATAAAACCGTTCTGGTAAATCTTAAAAAAATCGCCAAAGATTTGGGGCGCGATGAAAACCATCTCTTAAAATACTTATTGCGCGAGCTGGCTACTCCAGGAAAAGTAGTTAGGGACCGGGTGTTTCTGGGAACTAAAATTCCCGCCTCGGCCATTAACAAGAAAATTAAAAAATATGTGAGCGAGTTTGTCCTCTGTTCTGAATGCGGAAAACCTGACACTAATTTGGTTGAGGAAAAGGGCATTGTTCACTTAAAATGTCTGGCTTGCGGAGTTAAAAAGCCGGTTAAAACAATTTAAAATGGATTTTATTGTTGCTGAAAAACAGGGGCCGCATGGCCGGGTGGTGGTGGTAAGCGATGAAAACATTCTCGGCCGGATCTTTGAACAAGATAATTTACGGCTTGATTTAACCAGTAAGTTTTACCGGGGATTTAAAAAAACAGGGAAAGAAGTAATTGCTCTGCTTAAAGGAGCCCAGCACCTTCATTTTACGGGAAAACATTCTGTCGCCTTAGCTATCGAATTGAATTTAATTGAAAGCAAGAATATTCTTTATGTTAACGGCGTTCCGCATGCTGAAATGGTCTTCGGGGAGTAAGATAAACGTTAAGAACTTTACTAAGGCCAAAAGCAACTAATCCATAAATCCAGCCAGACCGACTTGTTTTTCTTTCTCCTTGCCAAAGATCTGGTCGACGTTTTCTTTTAAGATTTCAATCGTTTGTTTAAGGTACGGGGAAAAGTCAAATTTTTCCGACAACGATAAGGAGTGCTTAAGATATTTTACTACCGAGCCTTCAGAAATAGTAAAAATTAATTTTCCCTGGCAATTGGAACAACAGCCGCTTAAGGGTGGGCGGCGAAATTTCTCATTGCATTTGACGCACCGGAATTGCTGCATGGAAAATTTTTTCAAATTGCCTTTGATATCCTTTAAAAAATGCTTCTGGATCACCAGCCTGGCCACATCATTAAGATCAACAGCCCTCACTTTCTGCGCGATAACCATTTGCCCAAACAGTTTTTCCTCCATTGAAGGCAAAGTCTTGTAAGCCGAACATTGCACGCCCTTGTTAATATTATCAACAGAGTGGGTGAAGCCAAAATTCTCGTATTGCTGTTCAGTTCCCAGCCTCTTGCTTAACTGCTCCACTTTTACTTCTCCCGGCCGTTTCAGTTCTAAAGCAGCTTCATATAATTCCAACGGATATTTCCACACTGTATCCAATTGCAATACCTGATCGTCAACTTCTGCCGGATTGAGCAAGGAAGTTAACACTAAAGGAGAATCCATTGTTGATCCTCTGGTGGATGGAAGGTATTTGCGGGAAAAATTTAACAAGGCATCCATTAACAGCATGACCGCAGCTTCGTCGCCATCACAGTCTCTTCTAAGGCCGGCATGAAACATGGGATGCGCCAGCAAGCCTTGAATTTCCGAAAAACCGATAATTCTACCCACCAGCCCGGCCGAGATGTGCGGAGCTAAACCAATTACCAAATGCCCGGCAAGATCTTCATAATGCTTTATATTATAAAACGGCTCTAATTTGTAAAATTTGACCAATAACTCATCAATAAAGTTGGCGACGCGTTTTAGAACCTCCGGGCCGGAGTCTTCCCAGCCAGCAAACCCGGGAAGGATAATGTCCTGCGGCTTTAATTCCAACAACTGATCTTCGCTAACTAGTAGCTGGCCGGAAAAGTCTTTAGCATATCCTAATTCAAGGAGCTTGTTTATCGAAGTGTGAATCTCTTTAGGTTTAAAATGGGTTAGGGGCAGTTCAGTGCAGTCGTATCTGGTAGTTCCATCTTTATTAACATAAATTTGGTGTTTAGCCCGGAGAATGCCCTTGGCCAGGTGCTCGACAGCGTGTTCCCGATTAGAAGTTCCTCTCACGCCTTTAATTAAATCTGGAACAATCTCCTCGCCAACCAGTTCCTTGGCTTTTTGAAAAAAATGCCGTATATCCAAGTTTATCGGCTTATACAATAATCCAGCGCCGTGCCGGCAGACGGCAGTATCCAGATCGCCGCAGAACCGGCAATAAAATTTCTGAACAGTTGGATTTCCGCAGTTTTCACAACTGCGGTAAATGGTTTGAGACCGGCAATTTAAGCAATATAAATTAGGAAAACTGCTTCGTATTTTTCCGGCCTCTAAAGCGGCTTGAAAACTTCTTAATCGACCTCCTTCATCGCCCACAGGGAACATCACTTGCGGAGAACCGGTAAGGTGGCGCATTTTGGCTTTCTCCGGACGGCCCATCCTGGCGCCAATAAATGTCCCGGCCTTATCTCTGATTAAGACCGGTGAGAACTGGTTGACTACTTCCAAGCCGTTTTTAAGTCGGCCATCTGACGGCAGCCCCGATAAATCAGATTCCAGATTTAAACAAAAGGTCAAAACGACAACTTCATTTTCCTCCAGGATAATGCTTTCTTTGTTGCCAACAGCGTGCGGGCAGCCAATATTTTCTAAGATTTTTTTAGAGTTTTTATGCTCTTCAGTTACAACCGGAAGAATTATTTTAGTTATTTCTTGTTCGCTTTTCTTAAATTTCCCTTCTAAAAGCCATCGTCTTAGTTGCAAGACTTCCTCTCCAGAAACCAATTTCCAATAAAACGTGTATTCCGGATGCAACGGAAGATTATATTTTCGGCTTAGTTTAACTGCTTCTTCCCAGGCCGGAGAAGCAGATAAATTAATTGACGCCGACAGTTTCTCCTCAGAAGACAATGCGGCTTTTTCTAACTCCAGCAACCACCATTCCGGACAATAGCCCACTGGCACTAAAGTGTGGCCGCTTTCAGAAAAGTCCCCGTAGTTAAACAAAATGTCGCCTAAGAACAGCACTTCTTCTACGTCTTTACAATGTTGCTTGGCTTCCTCTTCGGTTTTTAATTTAATTACTGCGCCGGTGGTTAGCCGAACTATGGGCCCGTCAATAGAATCGCAGACTGTGACTGAAGCTCCTTTCCGCGGACGTTCAACTTTTAGCTGCGTTCCGATAGCGATATATTTTTCTAAAACAATTAAGGTTGCTGGATGAACCCCCACTGCGTACATGCCGCCGGTTCTGCTCCGGCCGTAGCGCAGACGAAAACCACCAACACCCATTGGGTGGGTCAGGATGGGCCGGCCGGCAACCAGGTCCATCAAAAAAGTATTATCGGGCTTAACCGACTGACTTTCGTCTTTTTTTTCCGCGGTTGCCGAATGAGCGGAATGGATTTTTTCTTTTAATTTTATGAATTCTTGAAGCCAGTTCCACTGCAGGCCAAAATCTTGGCCCCATTTAGATATATTTTTCCACAGTTTAGGCGCTTTTTGACAAAGCCCTTCGGCTAAAACCAGAGCCATACCTCCACGAATCAAATTAGTTTCTATTCTAGGTTGGTCTTTATAATTGGATACTTCGATTTTCTCCGTAGGGTCGCCATCTATTTCGACAGGCAAATTGCTTACCATAAACCTAATTTCTTCGTCAGAAGGGTGGTATTGCAGATTGGTTACCCGCTCGTGATAATCATGAACTTCGCTGACATAACGGTTTATTTCGCTTTCTTCCGGATCGTAAGAAGAGAACCCCATTTTTATTCTGATATAATCAGCCAAAACGACTGAGGTTGAAGCCGCCGTGCCTCCAGCTCCCCGGATCGGGCCGGCAAACCGCAAGGCAAAATATTCCTGGCCATCTTTTCTTTTCTTGATTTTTAAGCCAATAAAACCCTCTAAGGGCGCGGAAACGATCCCTAAAGTCAAATAGGCAAACCCCACGCGAATGCCTACTTCTAGAGCTTCTAAGTCGGTTTTAAAAGCGCAGAATTTTTTTTGGGCGACTTCTTCAGCAATTTTCAGCCCGACCCTCCAGTCTAGAATGCCATAACTGTTTTCCAGTTCGGAAATCCTTTCCGTAACCTTAGTGTTGGTTATCTGCGGAGCAACGACAGAGATTAGGCCAACGACTCGCTCAGCCATATTTTTGGCCAGAGGTATGGGTACTTCCGGTTCCGGGTCTAGTCTCCGGCTCCGAGCTGCTGCAGCGAGGGTATAGGCTTTATTTACTTCAGCAGCCATTTTTTCGAAATAACTGGCAATTGGCGCTGAAGCAACGACCATAGTTAACCAAACCTCAAAACTTTGACTTCTCTGGTTTTAAGATTAACCACCGGAACTCTGGCTGGTTCTGGTTCGTGCCCCAATTTTTCCTGAAACGTCGTCTTAGCCTGCCAGCAGCTGCCGCTGATCATCGTTATTCCGTTGTAATTAGCAACGCTGGAATAATGAATGTGGCCAGTGATTAAAAAATCCGGGATGCTTTTTATAAGAAGCGGGTCTTCATCATGAGAAACAACGTAAGGAGTGGATCTAAAAGACGGAGCCAGATGCCTTCTTTTTAATAAAAATTTCATAATCAAGTCTGAGCGGCGATATCCTCCGGCGGCGCGAATTGATTCTACGTTAGCGACATAATAATCAAAACTAAAGCCGTGATACATTAGCACATTAAATCCAGGAAAGGCATTGGTTCTGCCGATGTTGATCAGAGCTGGATTAGTAACCAGCTTAACATTAGGAAGATTAAACAAATCTCCCGCAAACCGCTGATAGAATCGGGGCTGAGGTTCAGCTAAATGAACTACATCGTGGTTGCCTGGACAAATGATCACCTGGATGCGGGAAGGAATTTGCCCTAACAAGCGAGACAATTCCTGATACTGCAGGCTAATGTCGTTAATCTTTAATTCTTCTTCCTGAGAAGGATAAACCCCGATTCCGTCAACCAAATCTCCGGCAATAAACACATACTTTACTTTTTCGGCGATTTTTTGGTGAATTTCGCTGCCAAAGCCCCCGTTTATCCAGCTTAAAAAACGATTAAATTCTTCATTTAAAAACAGAGCTGAACCAACGTGAATGTCGGATAAAAACACCGCGTATTCTTCTGCCTCGCTTTTTTTTAGTTCGTTGTTTAATGGCACGTCGGGCCAAATAATTTTATCGGCAAAGACCACTTTATCGCCGCTGGTTCCAACGATGCCTACTACCTCATCTAAAACCAAATCTTTTCCCTGCAAATACAGCTCTTTCTTGTTTTTAGAAATTAAAACCTTTATTTTTCCAGTGAAATCCTCGACGGTAATTATCAAGTGCCCAGTTTTTGTCTCGCCTTTTTCTTCGACCAAACCGATTAAGGAAACTTCCTCTCTTTCCGTTTTATTCTGAATTCTGGAAATAGCCGTCGCGTTCTGCAGCTCTCTTCGGTTGTGCAGAACGTTTTCTATAAATTTAAGCCTGGTTCTGAAAATTTTAACAAAATCGTCAACTATATACTTCTTTGGCTTGTTTTCATAAGACATGACGACAGTGACTATAGAAGCCATTTTCTTCTCAGTTTCCAGAAGATCGCAGGCAGAAGATCCTGAATCGGCGATAATTTCTTCCGTCGAATAGGGCAACAAAGAATTAGTTTGGCTCAAATCAAGATTAATTTTTCCCGGCCCGTCTTCAAATTCTATGGAAGATTTCAGGCTAGATTCCAGGCTAGTCAGGACCTGACGCTGTTGGCAGCCTGGCTGAGTTATACTTAACCCGGCCTTTTTAAATAGCTGTAGTTGGCCCTGATACAGCTCTTCGTTTCTCTCTTTCTCGGCTTCAACTTTATAGCCATCAATTTCATACCAGTCAACAAGGGATTTTTGCTGTTCAAGAATATCCAAATAATCTTTATTCAAAACCAAAAGATCTGCTTCGCTTTCAATGGTATCAAGAATGGTTTGTTTGACTTCATCAGAATAAGCCAGATCTTCCTGAACTAGGATGCCTTTTTCAAAAAGATCTTCGATTAATTTTTTTTTGTCTTTACTCATTTTTAATAGCTTTTGGTTATTGTATGCTTAACGATTTTTCCAGCAGTTCTTTCAATTTAACAACGATTTTTTCTTCGATGGAGATAGATATTTCTCTGGTTCTGCCATATCGGCCCTTAGAAATAATTCTGGCATTGATAATTCCCAACATATCTAATTCAGCTAAAACGTCTGAGATTCTTCTCTGAGTTAAGATGTTTTGTTTTATTTTCTTGCAAATTGTAGAATAGACGTCATAAATTTCTCCGGTAAAAAACACTTTTTTCTGCGGCGAGATTAATAAAATAGAATATAACACGCTTTGAAATTGCTTGGGCTGGCTGGTCGTGGCGTTAATTATTTTGTCGGATTCAACTTTCTTTTCAGCTTCATCCAGGTGTTGAATTTCAACGATTTTTGAGCCGCTTCGTTCGGCAATTTCCCCAGCAACCCGCAACAAGTCTATAGCGCGCCGAGCGTCGCCGTGTTCCCGGGCAGCATAAGCTGCGCATTTTTCAATAACGCCAGGCTGCACCACACCAGAAGAAAAAGATTTTTCAGCCCGCTTTTTTAAAATTTCCTGGATTTGCAGCGCATTATAGGGAGGAAAAATAATTTCTTCTTCAGACAGACTGCTCTTTACCCGAGGATCAAGATTTTCAGCAAAAACTAAGTTATTAGAGATCCCAATAAGGCAGATTTGCGATCTTTTTAGTTCTGAATTTATCCTGGTTAAGTTGTAAAGAATCTCGTCGCCTATTTTTTTGGTCAGCTGGTCTATTTCATCTAATACTAAAAGAACAACTCTGGTTTGTTGATCTAATAAACCATAAAAAATATTATAAACTTCATCCGTTGGCAACCCTGTAGGAGGAATTTCTTCGCCAAATTCCTTAATCAACTGAGCCACCAGCCGGTATTCCGTGTCGGCTACCCTTTTAAGCTTGCAATTAATGTAAATGATTTTGCATTTGATGTTATTGTTCTCAGCGACAGCCTGCATCATTTTTAGCACGTGCTTAACCGAAAGTGTTTTGCCGCTGCCGGTTTTTCCATATAAAAAAAGATTAGAGGGTTTTTCCAATCTTAAGGATGGGGCCAAAACATTAGCTACTTCTTGCAGCTGCTCTTCTCGATATAAAACTTCTTCAGGAACAAACGAAGATAGCAATACAGACTTATCTTTAAACAAAGAGTCTTGTTTAAGATAATTTTCAAAAAAAGAATCTATTTTCATCTTTTGACACCCCTTCGTTTCCTATGGATTTTATCATTTTTCTTCAATTACTGAAACTAATTAAATTAAAGTAAAAAGTAATCTAGAAAACAAATTACTTCAATTTAATTAAATCATCCACCCCTTTTCTTCTCATGGAACAATAACTATAAATAGTTATCTTTGAATCGAGCAGTAGTAAATTCTTATATCAATTAATTTGATATAAAAAAAGTAAACTTCTGATAAAATTTATAGTAAAAATCCTTAATTTTTGAATAGGATTTCTATATCTATGCCAAAGGATATAAATTTTCATAAAAATTTAAGCCTTTTGTATACAAAAGGTACAACATTCTGTCTGAAATTCTAGATCTTTTGGTATCGCTCGCCTTTAACTGTCTTAAGGATTAAATTTCTAGGGAAACTCGCTATTAAATAAATCTATTTTATAATAATCATATCTTATTTATTTATATTATTTATATTATTTATTACTATATTGAAAAGAATAAAGAAGCAAACGGTGATTGTTCCTAAAGAAACGAAGGTTGATTTGCTTAATAACTTACGATTTACTTTTTTTTGCACTAAAAAGAGGCTAAAAGGGACTTTTTTAACACAATAAAACTATTAAATTAGATTCCATAGGAAATAGAGGGGCGTTATATTATCATTAGCTGTACTAATATTTATTAAATTTGGACTAAGAAGAAGGTTATATTATCATTAGCTGTACTAATATTTATTAAATTTGGACTAAGAAGGAGGTTATATTATCATTAGCTGTACTAATATCCATTAAGTTTTGATTAAGAAGGAGGTTATATTATCATTAGCCGTGTTAATATTCATTAAATATTTATTAAGTTTTGACTAACGATTAAATAACGGTTTATCTTTTTTTAAGATGTTAAAGCTTTATCCAAAAAATCAGGCGCTGGTTATTTATTGGATGAAACCGGATGTTAAGTAGGGTTATTAACCTAAGAAAAAATTTAATTTAAGCTTATAAGAAGTTTTAAATAGGAATTTAAATATCTTTTTGTTATGGTTTTAGAGTTGTTGTTTAATCCGTTTAGTTTGAAAAAAAAACCGTGGGAAATGTTTATTGGCGGTTTTTTTTATTCTATAGTGGCTTTAATGCTGTCCTACCTAGTTTTTAGAGAAATAGCTGGTATCCTTATGGTTTTTTTAATCGTTTTGTCAACTTTGCCGATGGTTTACACCGCCATTAAAAATGAAGAAGAATTAGATTTGCGTTACGACAAAGAATGGTTTTTATTAAAAGAACACACTAAAGTTTTAATTTTTTTAATGTTTTTATTTTTAGGAATAACTGTGGCGTTAATGTTTGCTTATTTAATCCTGCCGCAATCTGTAACTAATATAATTTTTGATCTGCAAAGGACAGCCATTATTAATGTAAACTCTTCTATACAATCCAGCGTAACAGGAGGAGTTACTAAACTTGAGTTGTTAGGCAAAATTATGTTTAATAACATCAAAGTGTTGTTTTTTTGTTTGCTTTTTTCTTTATTGTACGGAGCTGGAGCTATTTTTATTTTAACTTGGAACGCTTCAGTTATTGCTACCGCTATCGGAGCTTTAGTTAAAACTGAAATTGCCAAAGCCTCGTCTGTGATTGGTTTCACTTCTATTTCCAGTTATTTTGGAATAACCACCTTCAGTTTTTTTCGTTATATGATTCATGGCTTTTTTGAAATTGCGGCGTATTTTATTGCCGGGTTAGCTGGCGGGATTATATCTATAGCTCTAATTAAACACAATCTAAAGGAAAGAAGAGTTTTAGTTGATTCTTTGGATTTAATTTTAATTAGCTTAGCGATGCTGTTAGTTGCTGCGTTAATTGAAGTATTTATAACTCCAATACTATTTGGTTAAATGTGATTCGGTTTTCTGATTATTACTGCTGTGTTGCATAAATACGAAATAAACAATCAATACATAAACAATCAATAATTACAGAAAGTCAGAGTTTGATTAAAATATTTTAGCGATTTTTGATTAAAAGTTGAATTATGCAACACAGCAATTATTACAATACTTTTACTTTGCCAGGCAGGCTTTGAAAAATATCGCCGCTCTCCAGCATTCTTTCGATTAGCTTTTCTGTTTCTGCCAAGGGAGACTTTTCAATGATTTCTTCAATTGTTGCTCCAGAACCAGAATCTAGTTTGTTAATCAAGTCAATTAATTTTTCAACAGGAAATTTTGACTTGTCCGGATCGGCGGCCAGTTCCATTTTTTGGCTCGAATCTTTTTGGGCGGTTTTTTCAACTATTTTAATTTCTGGTTTATCTTGAGACGATTCGGGCTGAAAAACAGGTTGGGTTTGTTTTTTTTCCTTCCTTGAAGCGCATTGCACCTTCAGCCATAGAGGATCAACGACTTTAATTATTTCCGGAGCAAGATATTTTACTTGGTTAAACAATCTTACTTTGGCTACCAGTAGAATGGCCGCGCCAATAGACAAATTTTCTAATTCTTTTTTTTCTTCGAAAAGTTTTACATTTAAAATGGCAGTTCCATCGTCAACCAACAGGCTGGCAACAGTTCCTTGAAGTTCTTTATCGACGATAACACCGTAATTAAATATCCGATATAATCTTTCATCGTCTTTAGTTAGAAGAAAGCTTGGCTGGGAAGGCTCATCTTTTATTACAGTTCCATCATTAATTTCTTTAAAGCTAATTCTCTTGACAACGCTTCGCGCTAGCAGATTATTTGCTGGATTCATAACCTCTGAATAAACCCTCTTTTTGGCTCAAAAACATCTCCTGACCGCCGTAATTTTTCTAAAGTGTCTTCTACTACGTCCCTAGTCAAATTTTTTTCCTGCGCTGCTTCAAGGATGTTTTCAAAAGGGATAATTTTAGAATTAAGCTGCTGCTCCAAGGCGCTAAGAATTTCTTTAATCGTAGAGATTCCACTTCTTTGGCTGGCAGTTATTTTACTGCCTAAACGGTCAATGTCAATTTGACCAGTTTCGGAATCCTTAGCAATCTGGTTTAAGCAGTAATCAACCAAACCGATGGCCTTCTGGGCATCTTCTTTAGCCACAACTAGGGACAGCCTTATCTTAGCCGCAGCTTCAGATAATCTTACCAGCCCTTCCAGCTGCCTAGCTGTGATTGGTATGCTTTTCACCCCCCCGTCGTCTGCTAAGCCTTTGTTTCTCATGCCGATATAATATTCTTTTAACTCTTGAATTGCTTCATCAGACATTTTCGGCTGTAATTTTTGCCGAACATATGCAAAATATTTTCTTAATAATTCCGAACTAATTTCTGCCACAGCCTTTTCCGGGTTTTGGTGCAAGCTTAAAATAAAAGAAGCCGCCAGCTCGTCTTTTTCTCGGTTAGGCAGGTCTTTAATGGGGAAAATTAAATCAAAACGATTAATTAAGGTCGGAGGCATATCGATTTGATTAGCGACTAAATCATAAGGATCAAACCTTCCAAACTTTGGATTGGCTGCGGCAATTACTGTGGTTTCGCAACTAAGGGTGGCCTGAATATTGGCTTTGGCAATGCTTACTGTTTGCTGCTCTAAAGCCTCATGCAGGGCGGAACGGTCTTCTTTTCCCATTTTGTCTAGTTCGTCAATTACGGCAAAGCCTCGATTGGCCAGAACTAGAGTGCCTGCTTCCAGGCTCCAGCCGCCAAGAAACTCGTCTTTAACCACAGAAGCAGTCAGTCCTGCGCCAGTAGCTCCTTTGCCGCTGGTAAACCTGGCCTTGGGAGCTACTTTGGTTATCCTTTTAAGAAGCTGAGATTTGCCGCTGCCTGGATCGCCAATTAATAACATATGCATATCTCCTCTGGTAACAACCCCATCTGGCCTGACTTTCCGGCAGCCGCCAGCTAACTGCAGAACCAGGGCTTCTTTAATTTTATCATGGCCATAAATCGAAGGCGCAATGCTGTTGGCCAGCATTCTTAAAGGATTTCCAGAATTAGCAATTTCTTTTATTTTAACTAAATCTTCCTCATCAACCTTAAGCTGGGTAAAATCATCCTGTATGGGCTCTAAGTAATTGGCTTCAATGATTAAATCGTATTTGGTGGACTGCCCTCCAGTCTTAAGAGTGATGGGCACTTCCGTAACCCATCCGCTTAGCCGTACACGCGACCCAGGGCTGCTCCGCCGTTCAGAAAAAGGCGAAACCAAATCGTCTTTCAAAAAAACATTAATCCGTTTAGGCTGGGTCCCATCCAGCTCGTCTGGAGATTCTTCTAAAACCAGCCCCTGGCCGTCAACCAAAGCCTTAGAAATTTCCTTAAATTTACCCTTTCTGCCGCAGCCGCACCGCGTTGGCTCTTTGTATTTTTTATCAAGCTGCAAGACGTTAAGGATATTGCCGCAAGAGGGGCATTCAAATTTAGCTGCCGTTACATGCGGCCTCACGTCTGTTTTGTTTCTAACAATTCCGTCAATTAAAACAAACTTGTTTAAGTGTTTGCTTCGAATCTCACTTATTTTTATTCTTTGAGAATCAGGAAGGTTGCTTAGGCGGACAGTAAATTTGCTGATTTTTTTAGAAAGCTCAAACTCTTTGACTGCCAGCTCTCCTGCTTTTAACAACTCTTCCGGCGCCTCCAGAATTTCTTCAGAAAGATCAGTATTAAATTTAATTAATTCGGAAAAATTTAATATGAGGAATTCCTGGCCTTTTCTTACCGCTTCCAACAATTGCGGATAATAATTTTGCTCGATAAATTCTTTAAAAAACCTTATTTGTTCATCTACTTCCATTTAAACACTCCCCTAATAGATAACCCTAAAAAATCAAAGGAAAGAACTTAACTTAAAGATTTCTCTATTCTAATACAGCTATTTGGCCAAAACTTTTTTTAAGTTTTCAATTAACTGGTCAGTAGCTTTGTTGACTTCTTCTTCGGTTTTGGTTCCAGTACAAACTATTTTTCCATTGCTAAACAGCAGGAATGTTGCATTGGTTCCTCTTAATTTATGAACCAGCCCGGGAAATTGTTCCGGCTCGTATTCAGTATTAGGCAATTTGATCCCCAGAACATTTAAATTCAAATCCATGCCGATGCTGCCAGAAGCAACGATATTTTGCACGGTTATTTCCGGCTTGATGGTTACGGTAATATTTAACTTTTTTAAGCTTTTAATAATGGCTTGAATACTGCGATCTACTTCTTCTAAGGTTCTGGCGCCAGTGCAGACCACTTTGCCGCTGGAGAAGATCAAAGCTGACGTTTTTGGCTCTTTTATTCTTAAAACCAACCCTGGAAATTGTTCAGGGTTATATTCAGTATTGGGCAGCGTCGCCGCCATTTTTTCTAAAGGAATGTCTTTCTCTAAACCAGTTGAAACAACAATATTAACGATGCGTATTTTCTTTTTTGAATCTTTTTTATCCATTACCATAACCCCCGGCGCAGATATTTTATTTAAAAACGGACTAGTAGTATTTAAATATTCCTTTTATAAAGAGGAAGGCAGCCATTAAAAGACACCCCTTTATTTCTGGTGGAAAGGGGCTTTTTGAGGCTCGTTAAGAGGAAAAGTTTATTAATTTTAATATTAGTGTTTTTCTTAAATGGCTGTTTCCATAAAATCTTTTTTAAAATCCTTGGGCTTATCTTTAACTTTAGCTTCGGCCAGCCTTGGCGCAACGCGAGAAGCTGTCGCTCAAACTCAACATCAGCGTAAGGAATTAGTTCAAGAAGCCAGAACTATCCGCAACCGGAACAGGGGTCGAGAATTAGAAAAAGAGCTGGCCTTAATTGAAATTAAGCAAAAAGAAATTGAGCGCTTGGCCGAATGGCTGGATCAAGCCGTTCTGCCCTTATTAGGCGAACTTAAGATGAAATATGAGCTGGCTCTTTCAGAACAGGAAGCGCGAAACTGGTCTATTGAAGACCTAAAACAAGCGCGGCGCGATCTGGCGGTATTGAAGCGCCTGCGCGCGGATATCCAAACTCAAAAATATGGTGTGCTGGCGGAAAAAACGATGGGCGAAGAGATGTTTAAGGCTTTTTTAATTGAGTTTAATAAGCTAATCAAGCAAATAGAAGCAGCATTAATCGCTGGAAACAGAAAATTTGCTTAAAGGATCTGTTGATAAACCTTCCAGAAGCAACATTAATTTTAGGTAGTGTAATCATTTGACTGATAACCTCTCTAGATTATATTCTTGCAAAAATAGTCCCGTTGCTTTAATGTGATTAACAGTAGACTTGGAGAAAGAGCATGTCTTTCTCGCGTATCTTCCAAGTCTTTGACGAATCACATTATTCACAGATTCAACTTGTGATGTTTCGCCAGTTTCCTTGCCACATTTCTGGTGCAATGTCTTTGGGAGATCATCATAAGCTTCCCAGAAGTCACTTCTGCTTTGACATTTTTTGTACTCATTTGTAACTTTAGAATAAAGCACTTTAAATGCTATGTAGCTTCGATCTCCAATATGAAATGCAACTACCTGCCTGTTTCTTCGAAGAACTGCAAGCCATAACCATTTCTTATTTTTTTTGTCGTGGACAAAAAACCACATTTTATCATACTCAATGATGTCATTGTATTGAACTGGTGAGAGTGTAGAACTAAGAGGCACCAGCTCTTTTTTTTTCCAACCAGCGAAGAATGGTTGATACGGCAACGCCATACACTCTGCGTGTGCCACGCAGACTTGAGCGTTCGTGATAAGAACGAAGAATTTCTTCTTTTCGTTCTGAAGTGTATAACTGTGCCGTATGAAGAGTTCGATAACAACCACAGTCTTTGCAGTGATACTTCTGCTGGCTGCCAGAAGTAAAACCATTCATCACAATATTATTACTATTGCACTTCGTACAAACCTCTTTTTTTGTCATGAAAGCTAGAATGGGGTGAGAGAATAAAAAGGTTTCTATCAGTCAGTTAAGGACACTACCGTTTTCTGTTCTGATTTGAAGAGGGCTGTGCATTCCGTTAAATTAACCTTTGAGGGCAAAGTAAAAATAATTCCAGACGCAAGATTAAGAGAGTGTAATTATGGAAGATATAATGCCCAGCCCTCAGAGATTGTTGAACCCCTCCAAGAGCAATATGTAACGAATAGATTTCCTGATGGCGAAAGTTACGAAGATGTCAAGAAGAGAATAAGTGATTTTCTTGATTTTTTGAAGAAAAACTATAATGGAAAGCTGGTTGCCATTGTCGCACACAAAGCCCCACAGTTAGCATTAGATGTTTTATTGAAAAATAAAACATGGGAGCAGGCTTTTACTGATGACTGGAGAAAAACAAGAGCATGGCAACCCGGCTGGGAATATGTCCTTGAATAAGTTTTGCCCCTTAATTATTGAAACGCCCTTTTCTCGACTCACTCCGCTACGCTTCGTGCCACGCTGCGCTCTCGTCCTTCGGACATATTCACTCGCTACGCTCGAATTTATCGGTAATCCAAAAACTTTAAATTTCGTCTTCGGCATCGTTGTATTAAAATCTCGTCCTCATTTCATTCGGAGAAACTAACAGGGCTTCGGACTTCTCTTAATCACGATGTTAAGATTTAAAAAATTATTCCACTACTCTAAACTCCGGCAATGGCACAATAAATTTACCGCCTTTAGCCCTCCATTCAGCTTCCCGCCCATACATCTCATTAAAGAAAGCATAAGGCAGCACTAAAAAATAATCCGATTTCTGGACTTAGCAAGAGATTATCTTGATTCACTGAATAAGTTTTTAGGGACTCTATCTAAAGTATAGAAAACTGCGCAGTTTAGACAACAATTGTGCGCAGTTCTAATCGGTATAACTGCGTGTCAAAGTGTGCTATAAGCTACGCAGTTATCCATATATTCCCATCTGTTAATTAATGAAATTAGAAAAAGAAAAGATGCAATTATTTTTGATTTAACACCAGAAAATAGAAATGAAGCATTAAGAACTATTCAAAGACTATTAACTAGATAATTCCTGGCCTATTTTTAACAGCCGATTATATTTAGCTGTTCGCTCTCCACGGCAGGGTGCTCCGGCTTTGATCCTGCTGCAGCCTAAAGCTACCGCCAAGTCCGCAATAAAGGCGTCTTCCGTTTCACCGCTTCGGTGAGAAACCATAACTTTCCACTTATTCTTTAAGGCCGATTCAGCAGCCTGCAGAGCTTCCGTTAAAGTGCCAATCTGGTTAACTTTTAATAATAAACAGTTGCCGCTCCTGTATTTAATTGCCTTCTGCAATCGTTCTGTGTTAGTAACAGTCAAGTCATCCGCAACTATTTGTAATTTATCTTTTGTTTTTCTGGTTAATTCAGCGAAGGCGGAAAAATCTTCCTGATGAAAAGGGTCTTCAATAGAGATAATCGGAAATTTTTTAATTAGTTTAAGATAATAATTTAATAATTGGTCTTTGTCCAGAAGTTTATGATCAACTTTATATTTGCCTTTAGAATATAATTCTGAGGCGGCAGCATCCAGAGCTAATTTAACTTTATGCTTATACCCTGCTTGGTTAATAGCTTTAATTAATAATGACAAAACTTGTTCAGCGTTTTTTAGTTCAGCTGGAGCAAATCCGCCTTCATCACCCGTCGTTGTTGCTCCAACCCCATATTTTTGCTGTAATATTTTTTTAAGATGATGATAAATCTCTGCGGCGGCGCGCAAATTATCTGGAAATTTTTCCAGTTGCGGAACAATCATAAATTCCTGAAAAGATAAAGAATTGTCAGCATGTTTTCCGCCATTAATAATGTTAAAATAAGCTTTCGGCAGGGCCAGTTTTCTGTTAATTGATAACAATTGATTTAAGTATTGATATAACGGCATTTTTCGATCATTGGCAGAAGCAACCGCGCAGGCTAAAGAAACTCCCAGAATAGCATTAGCTCCAAGATTTCTTTTGTTTCTGGTTCCATCCAGATCCAGCATCGCCAGGTCAATTTTTGTTTGATCGCTTGCTTCCAGGCCTTTAATTCTAGGATAAATTTTATGATGAATATTCCTAATAGCCTTAGTTACTCCCTTTCCCTTGAATCTTTTGCCGCCATCCCTAAATTCCCAAGCTTCATGTTTGCCAGTGCTGGCGCCGGAAGGAACTTTAGCTATGCCCGCAGCGGTTTCAGTCTTTACGGTAACTTCTATCGTGGGGTTGCCTCTGCTATCGAGAATTTCTAAAGCCGTAACCTCTTTTATTTTAGACATCAACAAAACAAAGTAATTTAAGTTAAATAATGTTTCGGAATTGTTAACTCCCCCCAAAATCATAGCAAACCGCCTGCTGGAAATTGTTGCTGTGCTTAATCGCGCAAAACTGGCCCGGATGGCAGAAGCCATAATTTACCGACCATGCCAGCTGGTTGGCAGCATTGCAGGAAAATAGTATCCGATCGTACCAGGGCATCCACAGGGCGCAGGCGGAATGAATGGTTGATTTTATACACTGCAACTGGCCTGAATTCAATAAACAATCATAACGTGAAGGCCGGCCCTGAGCATCGCAGAACATGCGGCCGTTGTTAGGGCAGTCAGAATTAACATTGCAAAGCAGGGTTATTGTTTTTTGGCACATTCGCAGCTGCGGGTTAGACCGACAGAAAGATTCTCCAGAACCAAGTGAATTTAAAGAAGCTGGAGCCAGAGCTAAAGAACTTAAGATTAAACAGATTAGAATGATTAAAGGAATTATTAAAGCTGCTGATTTATTCATGTGAAAAATAATTGCCAGACCTGGTTTAAATTTATTCTTGGACTTAAAACTGTATTATTAAACACAACATTATATTTAAATTAATAAAACAGTGTTTTTTGGATGTTAAATACAGACCCACACTTGGGACTAATTATCGGAACGATGTTTAGTGAAAAAACTACTGAACTTATTGCTGCTTTAAGAAAATATGAGGTAATTGGATTTAAAACACAACTTTTCAAGCCAGATATTGATAATAGGTATTCTATTGAAAATGCCGCCACCCATAGCGGCATCAGTTGGCCAGCGACATTAGTTGAAACTGCTAATAACGTGGCTTCGGTTGCCGATTTAGCGGAAAAATTAAAAGCGGGGATTCAGGTTGTAGGTGTGGAAGAAGGACAATTTTTTGAGAAAAAACTGGCTGAATATTGCCGGCATTTAGTTAATGAGAGGGATACCATTGTTTACGTAGCTGGTCTGCCTGTTGATATTATGGAAAGGCCATTTCCCACCATGGCTGAAATTATGCCTTATGCTAATAATTTAATATTTAAACAAGCTCTCTGTAAATTTACACAGGGAACTGCTGAAGTATGCGGACGTCCGGCCTCCAGAGTGATTTATTTAGGAAAACAAGGATTAAACCCAGAGACGGAGTTTAGGGATGTTGGCGGAGCTGAAAAATATTCGCCGAGATGCCAAAAACATTATCAGATTGATGCCAAAACTTAATTCTGTAGAGTTGCCCTTAAACAAAATATTTCTCGAAAACAATAATTTATAAATAGCCTGGCCAGCGCCTTAAACCATGCTTCTAAAGAGGATTACTCTAAACAATATCCGGTCTTATGCTAATCAGGCTATTGAATTCTCCGAAGGATCAACCCTGCTGGCCGGAGATATCGGCTGCGGCAAATCATCATTACTATTGGCTATAGAATTTGCTTTGTTTGGAACTTCCCGCCCCGACCTGCCGGCTGAAGCCCTGCTTAGAAAAGGAGAAACCCAAGGTTCAGTGGAGCTCTGCTTCTCATTAGCAGATCAGGAAATTAACATTAAAAGAAATTTGAAAAAAGATAAAAATGCTATCAAGCAAGTTTCCGGCCATATCGTTATTAATGGAATTAAAAAAGAATTAACGGCCGTGGAGTTGAAAGCCGAAATTATCCATCTGTTGGGGTATCCGGAAGAGTTTATTGAGAAAAATAAAAATTATATTTTCCGGTTTACCGTTTACACTCCGCAGGAGGAGATGAAATTTATTCTTCATGAAGAGCCGGAAATACGTTTGGAGGTGATTAGAAAAATCTTTAATTTGGAAAAGTATTGCCTGGTTCGGGAGAATATTCAGCCAGTTCTAAAATCCATGAGAGTTTCTCTAGCTATTTCCAAAACCAAGCTGGAACCAATGGAAGATAAAAAAGCCGCCATACAGCAGCTAGAACAGACAATGAAAGAATTGCAGGAGAAAATATCTAAACTGCTGCAGCCCATGCAGGAAATTCAGGAGCAGCTGACTCTTAAAAAAAATAACTTGGAGCGCCTGGAAATCCTGCAGCGCGAGAGGCAAAAATGGCTGTTAGAGCAGGCCAGGCTAAGCGCATTAATCGAAGAGAAAACAAAATTTCTAGTTCGGCTGACTGAAAACAGAGATTCACTGGCCAGGCAGCTGGAAGAATTAGGGGCTGTCGAAGGAGAAGAGGAAACCATCAACCGGCAGATAAAGGCTTGGGAAGAGCAGGAAAAAACCAGAATTGCCGTTATTTCCCAATTGCAAGAGCGATCCGCTCAGCTGCGGCAATCAATTGAAAACTCGCAGGCGGAAATTAAATTGCTGGAGCAAAAATTGTCGCAGAGAGAGTTAGCAGCTCAGCAAATAAGTAAAACACAAGAGGCGATCAGTGCTAAAACTGGAATTGCCGAGGAACTTAACCTGCTGGAACTGTCGCTGGAAAAATGCCGGGCATCAATAGTCAAAAATAAAACTATAATCGCCGCTTCCGAACAAACTAAAACCCAGATTTTACAGCTGGACAACTGCCCGACGTGTTTGCAGAAAGTATCTTCAGAACATAAGCAAAAAATCTACCGGAAGGAAGATCAGGTTATCGAAGACGCCAGGCGGCCATTACAGCATCTGGAGCGGCAAAAACATGATTTAATGAAAGAAACTGGCCGCGCTAAACAACAGTTATTGGAGATACAGAAAGAAGAGCAACTGATGATGAAACTGCGCGCGGAATTGCGGCAATTAGAGGAAGCTGTTTTAATCCATAACCGAAAGAGAGATCAATTAAAACAATGGGCGCGGGAAAACAATGAAACCAGCCAAGAACTGCAAATAACCAGCCAAAAACCTTCTTTAAGGGAAAAAATAATTCTGTTGCAGGAAAGCAAATTAAAATTATCCCAATTAAAGATGCTCGAAAAGAATAAACAAGAACTTCAGGAACAGTTAATGGCCTTGCAAGAGCTAATTTGTTCCAGCGAGCAAAAATTGCTGTCCGTTAACGAAAATTTACAGCTGAGAACTGATCTGCAAGAGCAAATAACCAGCGAAAGAAGCCGGTATCTAGCTTTAACAGACCAGGAACGGGAATATTCTCTAAAACTGATGGAATTGAAAACCACCATGGTCGGTCTGGAAAAAAACAAAGAACAGTCGGAAGCGGAATTAGCTTTATTAAAAACCATTGAATCGGAGCAGAAAAGGCTGCAGGATAATTACAACTGGCTGGAATTATACTTTATACCTTTAACCAGCGCCATTGAAAAACAGGTAATGTTTCAAATCTATAACAATTTTAATGAAATATTTAAGGAATGGTTTGCCATCTTAATTAATAATGAGCAAATTACCGCGCGGCTAGACGATTCCTTCACCCCAGTTATCGAACAAAACGGCTATGAGATCTCCTTCAGCAATTTAAGCGGCGGAGAGAAAACAGCCGCCTCTCTCGCCTACCGGTTATCTCTCAACAGAGTAATAAATGACGTAATCAGCAGAATCAAAACCAAAGATCTCTTGATCCTGGATGAGCCAACAGACGGCTTTAGCAGTGAACAGCTGGATCGGATAAGAGAGGTATTGGAAAAACTGCAGTTAAGACAAACTATCATTGTATCGCACGAATCTAAAATTGAAAGTTTTGTAGAGAAGGTTATCAGAATAAGCAAGGATGGAATGGAGAGTCTGGTTCTAGAAGCTTAAGTTTATAATTTATACCAAAAGACTCAAAATTCCGTACAGAATTGTGTGCCTTTTGTATATAAGGGATAGTTTTCCCTTCGCTATAACATTAATTAATTTAATACCGGTATTATTTAAAACTTGGAAAACTCAATAATTGTTTAACCGATAACCGGGATAAAATAAAAAACCTAATCAGGGCATCAAATCGCTAGCGGCCAGGACTTTTCAGGTGAAAAGCAGTAGTGATTCAGATCCCGCAGACAGTAAAGAAATTCCTAACTCCCCTTGGGTCCCTGCTAGCAGCTGGGTATATGACCCAAGCAGGAATTAAAAGTCTTTTACTTCAACTCTTTTCCCATTTTTATATTTGTAAGATTTTTCCTCTTCTTCGCCGCTGCACAATTTGTGCGAGCCATCGCAGAACGGTTCGTTTTTGCTCAGTCCGCACCTGCAAATCCATTTGCTTTCCCCGCCAACTTTCACTTCCATCGGCATTTTTTCTTCATGTTTTACAATTCTGGCCATTTTTTGCATCCTCCTAATAGGCACAGTTCGATTTTTCAGTGATGTATAAAATCACTCACTTTTCGAACTGTGCCCCTAATAGTAATCTTTTTATATTATTAATGCTTTACTAAAGATAGTAGGAATGATAAATATATATAAATGTTATAGTAACCAAAAGTAAAGTTTTAGGCAAACAAAATGGAAAAAACCTGTCCGATAACCCAAATATTAAATTATCTCAGCAAAAAATGGACTTTATTGATATTGAGAGAATTACACAATAACGGAACAAAAAGATTTAATGAGTTAATTAAAGAGATGGAAAATATTAGTCCAAGAACTTTATCCCAGAGGTTAAAAGAATTAGAGCGGTTGGAACTGATTTCCAAGAACAGATTTAATGAGATACCGCCAAGGGTCGAGTATTCATTAACCGACAAGGGAAAAGAGCTGATTAACTGTTTCAAATATCTGGATATTTGGGTAAGAAAATTTGGCGCAGAATAATTCCCGCGCTTCTCGTCAGCGCAAAGTTTGCCATTCCTGAAAAATATTGCCTAATTCAATTAATACTTGCGCCTTAACTGCTGCACTATTTCATCTACCGGCTTTATTCCGTCTTTAGGAGTATATACAAACTCCCGGCCCTGCTGCCCGAGGTAATATCTGGCTAACCTGGTCTGCTTAATGGCTCTCCTTAAATTATTTTCACTGCCGTTGCATTTAACTTCATAAATATCCAATTCATCTTTTCTAATAGCCAAGATATCAATTTCCCCCAGAATTCTGTCAGGAAGTTTATATTGCACATTTCTCAAAATCATTAAATAATCGCTTTCTATAAGGTCAAATAAATGATCTGCATGGCGGTCATGATGGCTTTTTCTCCTTTTTGTATCCATATGCTGAGAACAAAAATTAATACTCAGTTATAAGTAAATCTAGTGTCAAAACTATACCTGATGAATATTAACAAATCATTGGTCTTCAGTATAGTTAATCCACTACAGCATTTAACGCGGCAATTCCGACTTCTAACTGCTGGTCGGTAGGCTCTTTGGTAGTAATTCTCTGCAGCCATAATCCTGGAGAAATGAGAATTTTCACCAGAACGTTCTTGCTGTATCGGCCGCTTAATTTAATTAATTCGTAACCAATTCCGGCTATTACTGGCAGCAATAAAATTCTGGAAGCTAATTTTACTGCTGCAGAGCCTTCAATTAAGCTAAATAAAAAAACAGACAGCAGTAAAACAATAAAAATAAAAGAAGTGCCGCAGCGTGGATGAAATCGGGAATAAATTTTAACATTTTTTACCGTTAAAGGCTGCTTTTCCTCATAGCAATAAATGGTTTTATGCTCTGCTCCATGATATTTAAACAAGGTTTTTACATCTTTCAGGAAAGAAATTAACAGCAGGTAGCCTAAAAATAAAACTACCCTGAACAAACCATCCAAAGCATGAAATAAAAAGCCTTCCGGGCTAATTAATCTGGCGGAGAAAAAAGGGACTATTACAAAAAAAGCTACCGCAAACAGCAGGGAAAAAATAATTGTGCCGATAATTTCTCTCTTGGTTAATTGTTCTTTTTCTTCCAACTGCTGATTGGAACTCCACATTAAGGCTTTAATGCCGTCATATAAAGTGTATAACAATCCAACGATGCCCCTCATAAAGGGATAGGAAAACAGTTTTGGATACTTGGAGCTTTTTTGCTTAAGAACTTTGATAGAGCCATTTTTTAATCTGACAGCTACTGCAAAACGCTCTTTATTGCGCATCATGACTCCTTCAATTACCGCCTGGCCCCCAACTTCCATAAAGGCTTAGAAAGAACGGTTTTATATAAAATTAACCTAAGAGATAACAAAAACGCGTAAAACTGAAGACGGGAAGAAAATGTGATTATTTAAAAGGCAGTGTCAGAGAATAACCCTCAGGGGCCCGACGTTAGTATCTTGCATTAAAGAATCAACAGTATTTAATGAAAGTATCAGTAGAACTTTAATTATTCTTCCTATACCCACTGATTTTTAGATAGAGTTTAAAGTTTAATTAATCCCCATAACTGACACTAGCTCCATCCACCATTACATAGCCGAATCCATTTTGTTCATTGCCATAAGATCCGAAATTTCCCGCCCAGTAATTATCGCCGCTCCCTCGCGAACCATAAGAAGAGCCAGCTTGGGTTCGCTGCTGATAAGCCAGATAAAAATTGACTAACGGAGTTGAATCTCCTTCCACGCCAATATTTCCCTGAGCATCCATCCACCACTGTCCAGGCTGGCGCGGAACGGCAAAAATCCATTCCAGGAATTGGGCATCGGCTTCAGGCAGTTCCCGGCCATTAATAAAAACGCCGGTATCGCCATTGGAGGCATCTTCCGGCAGCGAGCCAAAATCATGGCCCGGCAACAGAACGCCTAAACTTGGGCCTTGCCAAATACCATAAGAGCCGCTTACCGAGTCATACCAGTATTCTCCTGACTGGGGAGGAACGCCATAAATTTCTGTCAGCTCATTAATTTGCCGCGCGGCAAGTTTCCGGTTATTGATATAAATAGCTTTCAAGTTGTTATCTTGGTTAATTAAATCTTCAGAAATTGCTGTTTCTTCTTTATTTAAAGTATCTTCATCTATTGCAGGATTTTCTGCAATATCTTCCGGCAATCCTGATTCGGAAGCGCAGGCTGCTATGAAAATAGACAAAACCAGAACTATAATTATCTTCATTAAAGGCTGTGAAATGCAACACATAATGCTTAAAAAACGATTTAGCTATTAAAATGTTTTTATTAATGAAATTGACTTAACCCCTTCTGCGAGCTTTCCTTAAAAATATCTTCTTCAGAATAACCCAGCACCAAAAAGATGCTGGAAACGGCCGGAATCAACTGATGGCTGATGTAATAATTATAATCATAATCTCCTTCTTTAATCTCGGAAGGCAATCTAGCCCGCTCCCTAACTAGCCCGGAGCCTTTGCCAATGATATACTTAACGACCATTCCTGGACTAACCGATTGGCCTTTAGCGATCATCTTATGAGCAACAAAAATATGCGGGCCAACTACTTTATATTGGCTAATCTCTCTGGTAATTTGCGTTTTAATAATTAATTTCTCCAAGGGCATTATTCCTTTTTTTAAATCTTTAACCGCGCCGCGGACATAAGCTAAAGCTTTATCGGTTTGGTCCTGCAAAATAAATCTTAACACTTCCCTTTGAACTTCCTTAGCCAGCAAGGACCAGTTTCTTCTTACCGTTTCAAAGCCGGTTATTTTAAAGGAGCCATCTTCCTTTAATAAAGCATATTTCTTTTTGGCCCCTTTATCTTGATTTTTAGCAGCCACAAACAAGCCCCGGGGAAAATAGCCTTCAAAATTTAATTCCATATTTCCCGGGAGAGATTGATTGATGGAATCTTTAAATTGTAAAGCATCCGTAACAGATTTCCCGCCCAAGAGCAGGAAGCAGGAATCAGTATCGGAGTAACAAACTTTAAATCCGCTTTCTTCAGCTTTCTTAATCGTATCTTTAATATAATAACGGGCGTAGGCAGTGGTCGAGGCCGCTGATTCTAAGGAGTACCAGCGCGCGCCATAAAATCCTAAATAACCGTAAAAAGAATTAGCTAAAATTTTCAAGGCGTAAGACTGGGCTTCCAAAACCGTTTTATCCTGTCCGCTGGCCTCTTTTATTTGTTTTTTTATCTCAATGCGGCGATTGATTAACTCAGCCAGCAGGGATGGCAGGAAAGCTTTATTTTTTTGGCAGAACCAGTAGGGCTGGTCGGGAATTGTTTTGTTTTTACAGCAGGAGCAGTACAGGCTTTCCGGGCCAAGATTATGGGAAGCGATAATGCTGGGATACAGCGAGCGAAAATCAAAAACCGCTAAATCACGGTATAATCCCGGTTTGGGCTCATAAACAAAGGCGCCTTGGATCGATTCATTCATCCGTTCACTAATTTCCTGATCCCCGGGGCGGTTGGGAGCAATGACCTTTCGGCTAATTGCTCTTTTCAGAATATAACTTTCCACCAGGCGGCTGAAGCGCATTCTGGTAACATCAAATAAGGGCAGGCCGGTAATAATTCCAAACTCGATCATCTCTGGCAGTAATTTTTCCGTCAGCAGATAAGTCAGCCTGGCGTCATGAAGATTATAGCGGCAAAATTGTTCCAGATCTACAGGAGAATGGTCCCAGGAATAAAATAATTTGTCCAGATTAACACTCTGCTTTTTAAGCCCTAATAATTTCTCGGCAATGGCGTCTAAATTAAAACTTTCTACTTTCAGGTCAAGGCCAAAAATCTGCTTGACAAACTTAAATAAATCCAAATGCGCTATCCCGATTATTTTAACTTCAGTAGATCGCGAGGCGGAGGATTTTCTAACAATTAACCCAGAATTGCCTATAGAAAAAGAATCGCCAATAGAAAAATTAACTTTATTGATAATGCAGCGGGCATGAATATATGGCAAGTCAAAACCATCAGAAAAATATCCGGCTAAAATTTCCGGCGAAAACTGCCGAATGTATTCTGCTGTTCTTTCCAATAGCTCTTTCTCGCTGGCTGCAAACTCAATCTCCCGATCAGCCGTATCAAATTTCTTCCAGGTGATTACTTTGGCAAAATTAGCCCCATACAGCCCGACCATTAAAATAGGATTGTTTTGAAAATCAATTTCCCGGTGTTTGGAATAAGTTTCAATGTCTAACGCTAGAATTTTCCAGTCTTTCCTTGATTTTAACTCTGAGGGTTTTAACTCTGAGGGCTCAACTGCGGCAGCCATCAGGATGTTAGTGTTAGGGTCAAGTGTTCCTTCCACAGTTATCTGAGTCATGGGAATGATGCCCGCATCGCGCAAATAGCGATGGATGAATAAAATATCTTTTTCCAGACATTCAATGCCCCAGTTTTGAATTTCTTTAGCCAGCAGCGGAACAGCTTTAGGGTAGTTGGCATAAATTTTTAAAAAAGGCTTTATCTGGCCTTTAAGCTCTAAAGCCGCTTCCTCATAATTTAAAACCTTGGCTGGCCAAGGAATTTGGCCAATAGTTAACTGGTCCAATCGGCGCTTAAACTCATTAACATCGACATTTTCCAAAGAAGCGTAAAAAAAGACCGGATGCTGATGCTTGACAACAATTTTTGATCCGTTTGGCTGTTTACAATAAGAATAAACAAAGACCTGGCCATTTTCTACTTTATATTCAAAATCGTAGGAGTAAACTGTCAGCTTCATGGCTGGTCAAGGCCGTGATTTTTATATAAACATTATGGGCAAAAATTATAGGGTAAATTAATTCTTTAGATCTCAGAAAACATTTCCCAGGCTATGATTAACCTGAAAAATATAAACTTTAATACAATACATTCTCCTTATCGCGATATATAGTAAATTGTCCTAGAAATCGAACCTTTCGCGCAATTTAGTATATATGAAATTCGCAAAATTTAGTTCGATTGTTAAGGAATTTAAGTATATTTCCTCTTCTTACTTTTTTTATAAGGTCAAGCAACTTATTCCTTCTCAACCTTAAATTTATTTCAGCAACTTCTGCGCCGGTGTGCCAGTATATATAGATAATTCTGATGATTAGAGTATATTTTAGTAGAAGTTATCTGACGATAGATAATCAAAATAATGTATCCCAATCAAGAGAATTATCTATAAATATCGGTTAAGTTGAAAAATATCGTATGAGGAATTAGGGTAAAATGGACCTGCCCGGACTTTCGTTAAGCCGGTTTTGACAACTTCGAATTCCCCAAACCCGGCAAAGGTATTTTGTAAGGCTAAGCTAATGGAATGAGCGCATGCCTGCCTTCTATCAAACCTTGCTAAGGTTTGCCGGGGATCCTCTCGATTTAGAAAATGCCAGTCCTGGCTTTGCATTTACGTCAACGAGATGTCATCTGCGGCATGCATTTTGCATGTAGCCGCTAGACCACAGGTCCACTAATTAAAGGCATTAATGATTTAGTTTTAAATAAGTTTTGGTAAAATTAAGCCTTGAGGGCTTTCTTCGCATATTAAAGCCATAATTCTAAAATCTTTTCTCTTTACAATATCTATCTGCAATTCTAAGTTTGTAGTGAATATATCAACACTTTTTCTTATCTCTTTATATAATACCTAACTTCGCCATTTTGACATAGCTCTCTCTATTTTTGGCACATACCCCTTTCGCCATTTGAGCTTTTTTTCTTCTCACCAACGCAAAGGGAGAGACTTATCCCTATATTTTTCAATAAAATCTCCTAAAATCGAGGAGATTTCTGGCGAAATATTAGCCAAAATACTCCATTTGAACCCTGTGGGAGGATAAATTATTACAAGTGTCAATTTGCGCAGGTATTTTTTGAGGAGCTTTGTATTCTTAACGACGGTATCTTTAGCTCGAAGAAGCGTCAAATTGATTAAGAAATTAGTGAGGAAAATAACAAGAATATATCCCATTATTGCGTCTTTAGGCCAATGGCGCATTGGTCTGAGTTCAGTGCCTTCTTTGATGCTGCGAAAGAGTTTGCGCGAATGGAACTGGTGTTATCCGAACCATGTCGTGACCTGCTTGGCTTTTGGCTCCTACTATAGATAATTCTGATGATTAGAGTATATTTTTGTAGGAGTTATCTGACTATAGATAATTCTGATGATTAGAGTATATTTTTGTAGGAGTTATCTGACTATAGATAATTCTGATGATTAGAGTATATTTTTGTAGGAGTTATCTGACTATAGATAATTCTGATGATTAGAGTATATTTTTGTAGGAGTTATCTGACGATAGATAATTAAAATAATGTATCCAAATCAAGAGAATTATCTATAAGATGGGTTCTAAATACATACGGCTAATCTGCTCAATAAAACTAAGTATTTTACTTTTCTTGCGCTAGAAGGAGTAAATTCTATTGGAAAAAAACTTTATTTTCTTGCAGACAATCATAATCAACCTTCCAGGTAATAATCCTCTGGCTGTCAAATTGGCGGCGGTCATCAAATTTACTGAAACATTTCAGGCCTTGGCCCTCTAAAAAGAACAGTCTGGTAAACATTCCTGCCGCCTGTAATGGATCAGCTAATAAAAATTTATACTCATTATTTCCATCTGGGATTAATACTACCGAGATCCCTACTCTTTCACCATCAAAGACTTTCTCCCGCACATCATCGGGCGTTGCATAAACCAGAGAGTTCGGAGTAATATTAGTATTACCTAATCTTGCATTGAGAGAATTAATGCCAATTACGACAGTAATGGGCTTGTCTTGAAACGTAGTGCTGCAATGGATCGTCTCTTCATTAACTCTGTTGCAACTGCCTATCCTAGTCAAAAAGCCTGGCCAGGACGCAATCCAGCGATCGGCATCAGTTGAAATTACCTCTGAGTGAATTTTTTCTGCTTCCTGCTGAGACAACTTAAAATTATTAGTTAAAAGTTGGGTTGCCTGCGGCCTAGGCAATTGGCGAGTTTCTTTATGCATAACGGCTCGATTAAAGTCCCAGCTGCCAAAGTGTCCCCAAACTCCGGCTTTGCCGACCATATCTTCAGAGGTAATATAATAATCAGCCGGCGGATTATTGCAATGAGTATATTGTAAAATTATTTGAGCTTGTTCTGTGTTCAAACCAGATGTTTTTAAGAGATTGGCTGCAGAATCCCGATTTACCCGAACTATTTTATTAAGCAATTCAATAGATTGGGGAGTGTCGTTCAATACTGTATCTAATTCCTCAAAAGCTTTATTTTGGCCGCAATTAAGCATGCGGATAATTCCTACAGATAACCGCTCATCTGCAGTCAGCAATGACCGGCCAACCCAGTAAGCCCCCCAGGGTGTTTGAGTGCCGCCATCAAAAGTAACCGGCCTGTCAGCAATGGCTTTGAACCAGTGGCCGAAATCCCACCAAGAAGTTATGATTATATCTTGCGGCGTCTCCTGTTTAATTTTAGTTAAGGCGCCATACCAGCCGTCATTCATGCTGGAGACAGAATTAAATGCTTGGCTATGCCCTTCCTTAATAGGCTGAATTAACAGCAGCGATAACAAAATAAATAAGATTATTTTGGTGGCTATCGAATTCAATTTTATCTCTTTAGATATCCAATAGGAACCATAACCCCAGACTAACCCCAATAACGAACCAACGGCAATAGCAAAGATAGGCGTTGCCTGAAGAATAAAGCGAACACCTTTGGTTGTGGCAAATAACGCTGACACTACCCAGATAGCTATAAAAATGGAGGGATATGCTTCTCTCTTACCATTTTTGTTCTTAATAAATAATAAGGCGATAACTACCAGAATAGCTAAGGCTAAAAACCATTTTCCGCCTAATTGTTCCAGAACATTATTAAATGAGGCAACATTTAATTCAGCTACAGTGGTTCTAATATTCGGCCAGTAAGTGCCAACAGCTACAGCTTTTAATTTTAAAAATTTAAATGGCCCTAAAACAACGCGAATAAATTGATTAACTGAAGTAAATAAGCTTACAAAAAGGCTGCCGGAGAGAAGGTAAGTAAAAAGAATATAGAACTGAGATAATAACTCTGAAGACTTTAAAGCCAGAGAGAGTTTTTTATGCTCCAATAACTTCAAGCTTAATTTATAAATAATATTTAAACCCAAAGTTGCAACAACAAAAGTAGCAATAAACCACCAGCCAGTCCAAGCAAAGGCAAACACGCCAGTCATTAAACCTGCCAAACTGATCCAAATAAGCTTAGATTTTTTATTGTGAGCAGACATTGCTTCTAAGAACAGCCAGGCAATCAAAACCGGAAAAAAAACTGCATAAACATCAGTGTCAGAACTTTCTCCGGTTGTTCGTGAAACAAAAAATACCGATACAGCTAAAAGCATGGCCGCAAAAAAACCACCTGCGTTATTGCCA
>Ga0209542_10003193_pt1 | contig 35267 bp, 21 predicted proteins | sample RifCSPhighO2_01_FD_184028 | JGI IMG/M metagenome (GOLD analysis project Ga0209542, IMG submission 184028) | Soil microbial communities from Rifle, Colorado - Rifle CSP2_plank highO2_0.1 (SPAdes) (version 2) | ecosystem: Environmental > Terrestrial > Deep subsurface > Rock core/Sediment ...
TTTTGACCCCAAGCAAGGCAACTGCTTGTCTTGCGCCGGGGAATCGAAAAGGTTCTCCCATATTTTCGAGCGATTCTTATCGCAAGAAAATGGGAAACCTGTACTGCTCCTGTAAGGAGAGAACCCCTGTGGGGTCAAAAATGAACAAAGTGAATTTTTGACCCCAAGCAAGGCAACTGCTTGTCTTGCGCCGGGGAATCGAAAAGGTTCTCCCATATTTTCGAGCGATTCTTATCGCAAGAAAATGGGAAACCTGTACTGCTCCTGTAAGGAGAGAACCCCCGTGGGGTCAAAATGGTGGCTGACCCCATTTCCCCCACCTCCCCATTTCCTCCTGAAGTTTAGTTTTTGATACTGGAACAAGACTTTTTGCTTTAGATTGTGGTAACATTGGATTGAGGTTTTCATGATAAAAGCCGTAGCCCAGAAAGAGCGACGGCTTTTATCATTTTCCCCCATTTCAGGCATTTCGCAATTTACAGTACTTAACACAAATAATGGCTTAATAGGGGCGCAGAATCCGTTAATGAATTAGGTGATTATCAGTAATACCGATTATTTAACTTTGACGTAGTCGCTGACCGCCAGATAAACCGGACCCGCCAGAAGATAGAAAAGGTAAATTATCGGCGGACCGTGGATGATGCCGAGGCCGAAAAGCGAAGGATAATCGACGTTGATGCGGATTGCCAATAAATAATACCCAACATATTCAAAAATAAACAAACCGGCGAGATAAATCGCGGCAAAAATCAACTGCTTGCGTCTCCAATCGGATCTCTCGTAGATCTCTCGGAGCAGAACCAGCCCCGCCGTCCAGGCAATTAGCGGGAATAGATTTATTGTGCCGATAAATAAGTTCAACGAGTCGTAGACGTAGGTTTGATAGGAAGTTATGAAAAGCGCGAATAAAAAAGCCAAAATCATTTCTTGGCCGACCCGTTTTTTGTAAATCGCGTAAGCGCTGGCGAGTAGAATGAACGCAAACCAAGCTAGGGCTGTTTTGGGGTCAAGGTGGAATAAAAACGGCAGCGGAAGAATTGCCGCGGCGGCACCAAAGAAGACAATGTTATCTCGGAAAAGTTTAGAGCGATTACTTTCACCGCTCCATCGCTTACGGTTAGCCGGTGTCCTGTTGCGGGCCCGTCTTTTCAGATAGGATCGCCAACCGATGCGGGTTAATAATAAATTGAGTGCCGCGAAGCCAAGAAATAACCCGAATAATTGCGGGAGAGTGAGACGGAAATCAAAAAATTGGTAGGATAAAACAGTCCCTATTCCGACGCCGATAATGTCAATGATTGAATTTTCAACATCTTCCACGATTCTAATAACGGACTCCCACATTTCGTAGACGAAGCCAAGAAACAAAGATACGGTCAATGTTGGCCAAAGAGGCCAATCAAACGCCAGACCGACAATGCCGATCAAAATTCCCGAGATGACGTGAACCGATAACCACGGGTCAACATATTTGCCATGTCCGAAGCGAAATTTGACGGCGCTTTTTGCCGAGCGTTCAAAATACAACACTGGTTTGGACGTGATTTTTAATACAAACGCGAAAGTTCCTCTCTTATGACTTCCTCGTCGCTCCACTCCATTTTACTCCCCTTGGGTCCCATGACGTAGGGGTCAGTGCCCTTGCCGGTGTAGGTAGTGGGAAACACCGGCTGGGTGCGCGGCCTCCTTTTAATCTTTCCCTCAATCGCGTACATGGAGATGAGGTGGTCGATATGACTCTCCGCGTACCCTGAATACAGCCGAAGGTACTTCCGCACGATACCTTTTTCCTTCTTTCTCAAGGAGCGATACTTGAGCCGGAGCAGAATATCGTTCATCCATCCGTACACTTCTACCATGCTGTTCTTGCGCTTCACCGTTTCGACTCCGAGCGCCTCAGCCGCTTTGATTAACGCTTGTAATTGTGCGACACTCGTGATTGAGTCGTCTTGTATATCTATTCCCAATAAGGTCAACGGAACGCTACCTGTGTCCCGTGAGATTTCGTAAACTGACATGTTTTTCCGAAGGATTCATCGTTCCTGAAGCGCAGATTCGAGCACATGATTCAGAAAGTGCGCGGTTGGGATGCCGACGGCGAGCAGAGACTCGCGATACGGGGATATGTTCACACCCAAACACGGAAGCGCGTCAACCTCAATGAAAAAAATGCCGCGCCGGGGATGAATAATAAACTCGGAACTGGAGTAGTGACGGAGACCAAGAAGATAGTGTACTTTTTGAGCGAGTTTCTGAAGTTTGGATTTTTCGCCGGCGCTGAAACGGCCGGGACAGCTGTACCGTGCAATTCCTCCCCATCTCGATTCCTCATCAAGGAAGAAACTATCATTCGGGAGCACAACTTCCGCCGGAAGGAGCGGGTACAAGGCGAGGCCGCGATAATTTTCAATCACGCCGCACACCGCCTCCTTGCCATCTATGTATTCCTCCACCAACACCGCCTCGGAGAGGCCGAGTGCCGCGGTGAGCGCCAAAACAAGTTCGTCAGCCGTTTTCGCCACCGAAACGCCGATGGACGAACCTTTTTGGGCCGGCTTGACGATGGACGGCTGTGGGAATGTCCGACAGAGTTCCAGCGCGAGATCGCCAATGGACGTCACCTCCTCTCGACGAATGAGGCGAGAAACGGGAGTATTGATGCCGAAGCGCTTAATGATTTTCTTCGCCAAATGCTTGTTTTGCGCCAACGAGGAGCCTAATCTTCTTGAACCCGAAAATGGAATATGATGAGTCTCCAAGATATGCTGGAGCGTACCGTCCTCACCGTATTCTCCATGAAGCGCGTTCCAAACCGCATCAATACTTCCTAAAATACTTTCGGGCCGTCGCACCCGGCCGTGCAGGTGCCATATTCCTTCTCGGTCAATAAAAACATCAAGCGGATGATATTGCTCCGGAAGATGGGAGAGCACCGTCGCTCCTGTTTTAAGAGAAGCGCCGTACTCGCTGGAGGGGCCACCACGCAGTACCGCCACCCGGGTCCTTGAAAACATGCCGAAAGTATACCTCCGCGCCAAGCTTGCCGCAAACTCGGCGCGGGGAAGTCCTCGCGCCTTGCTCCAAAAAGAAAAAGGAGGCATCGTTGGAAACAGTACTGCCAGTCGGCTCAAGCGGGCAGGAAGCGTGTCGAAACTTTCCCCGCGAGGTGCGCAGACACAACGCAGGCACTACAGCTTAAAATATTGACATCCGCCTTTGATTGCGCTGAAATTTGAGCGAAAACCGGTGCGCTTCGCTGTTGGCGAGAAGTATTTCATCTCGATACTTCGAACATACACTGCTATCCCCAAGAAGCTCGCGCGGGCGATGCTTCTCATCTTTGACAACCGCGACAATGGGGATAGAAACGTTAAGCGCGTAAAGCGCATTTTGCGCCGCTTTTCTCTGAACGTCATTGCCGTCCACGACGACAAGATCGGGAGACCTCCATTCAGGATGACCCCATCTTCGGCGGAGAAGTTCCATAAGTCCCTTCACTTCATGAGCTCGTTTCTCCCCGCGAATCTTGAACAATCGATATTCACTTTTTTGCGCCACTCCACCTTCCACGACCGTCATCGCCCCGACGACATTCTTCCCTCCAAAATGCGAAATATCATACGCCTCGATTCTGGAAAAACGCGAAACAAGCGCGGAAGCAATATCGCGTTGTATCAGAGCGACATCCTGAATGTGTCGGAGCGACAAAAGCTGTCGTTTCAGCTCTCCCGCTTTCTCAAACTCTTCCCGCTTGGCCGCCGCATTCATTTCCTTCAGAAGCAGCTTCAGGAGACGCGATCTCCTGCCTTTGAGAAATAGCCGCAGATTTCTCACAGTGCGAGCGTACTCTTTCTCGCTGATGTCGCCCGTGCACACTCCAGGACAGAGTCCGAGTTGCCGATTAAAGCATGGCCTGCAGCCCGCAGATGGGCGCAGATTGGACGCAGAATCGCGCTGAAACTGACAGGGAACACATTTGCCATCCCGAAACGGAAAAATCTTGCGGATTATTTTCATCGCGGTCCGGAGTTGCGAATCGTGGGGGAAAGGGCCGTAAATAGCTTTTAGCTTATAGCTGTTAGCTTTTAGTCCGGAATCAAGTTCTCTCCTGCGCGCAACTAAAACACGGGGGAAAGGTTCGTCGGTGATGACAACGCAGTTGTAGCTTTTGTCGTCTTTGCCGTCGCTATTGTATGGCGGCGAATGTTTTTTGATAAGCTCGGCCTCAAGGAGGAGCGCTTCAAGAATGGATCCGGTTCTCTTAAAGCTCAATCGGTTTGCCTTCGCGACCATTGAAGCGACCCACGGTCCGCGCGCGTCCGCCACATCCTTGTTGAAGTAGCTTCGCACGCGCAAGCGAAGTGATGCTGCCTTCCCTATATACAGAATTTTCTTCCGCAACATGAAGAAGTACACGCCGGGCGCATCAGGAAGCATGTATTTTTGCACATCTTGACTCTTCATGCTTTCAAAATACCATTTTCGGGTCAAGAGCCGGAACATTTATTGTCCGGCCCTCTTTTTGTTCTGTTCTTCCTTGACCCTCGCTTCCTCCGCAAGCGGCAGCGTAAAATAGACACTCGTCCCCTGCCCCACATTTGAGCGGAACCACATTTCCCCTCCCTGTGAAGAAACGAGCTGTTTGGCGTAAAAAAGTCCGAGGCCGGTTCCGTCCGGGACGAGCGCTATGGCGTTGTTCGCTCTGAAAAATTTCTCAAACACGCGCGGCTGTTCCGCCTCCGGTATGCCGATGCCGTTGTCAATCACGGAAAATTGAAGATGCGCCTCGTCCGGCAGAGAAACCTCCAGGCGCACCGTCCCGCTCTTTGGCGTGTAGCGCGACGCGTTGTCAAGCAGAACCGAAAGTATGACGCGCAGATAGACCGGGTTGGCGCGCGCAATCCGCGTAAAATCCCGCGGCAAAAGCTTTGTAAACGTAATGCCTTTGCGCCCCATAATCGACTGATACTCGTTTGCAACCTCTTCAAGCAACAACAACAGTTTTTTCGGCGCCGTAAGCAATTCCACGAAAACCGCCTTTGCGCTGCTGACCGTATCGAGGAGCTGCCCGATGAGAACCACCATGGTCTCGGCGCTTTTACTCGCTCGCGCGAGGAGGGAGCGCGTATCGGGAGAAATCGCCTGCGCGTCGGCGAGGAGCGTTTCAATAATCCACTTGATGTTGGTAAGCGGGGTTCGGAGCTGGTGCGAGATAATCGTCACGAAATCATTTTTTGACTTGCTGGAGAGCTGCAATGCTTCAAAGGTGCGGGCGTTCTCAAGCGCAATGGCGATCGAGCCAGCGAGCCGCTCCAATGCGACTAGCTCCTCGCTCGCAAAATCCCCTCTTGAAAGGCGTTCCCCAAGCGAGAGAAATCCGAGGAAAACCCCGCGCAAAATGAGAGGAAACGCGACGATTTCCCCGCGTTCGCGGATGATTGACAGAACTTCCGACACAATCGGGTGTTCGGAAAGCGATGGGTCCGCAAATCCGCGCGCGTCAAAGACGCTGACGCGCGAAGAGGAGAATCGCATGTCGGAGAAGTTTAAATTTGTATCGCGGTGACGATGCGCCGCCGCTTTGACGGAGACGCTTTGAAAAAAGACCCACTGCTTTTTATTTTCCTCCAAGAGATACACCGCGCTGCTCTCTATGCGCAGTTTTTCCGAGAGAAAAATGAACAGGTTGTTCGTAAGCGTCGCGGTGTCGGAGAGATTGCGCAACTCCGTGGTAAATTCGGAAATAGCTTTGTCTAAATTGAGGCGTTCCTTAGCAAAAAGTTCATCAACGATTCTCTGGCTCCGCTCCTTCAGTGGAGCCAGGAGGTAGAGCGCGATGACAAAAAGAAACGCGTCAAAAATGAGGTGTTCGTAGGTCTTCTCAAACGGAGAAGCAATAACGAAAATGCTGCCATAACCGAGAAGCAGTATCGCGGTCATGACAAAGTGCCCGATGCCTCTTCCCGCGATGAGTTCAATGTCAACGAGGCGATACCGGAGAATGAAATACGCCATCAGTGTCGCCAAACTTCCGACAAAAAGAAATCCGACGGGAGGCACACCGACAGATATCCCAAATCCGGGAAGGAAATCCGTAACGGCAAGGAACGCGAGCGCGCCGGTTATGAGCGCGAAATAACCCCATCTCCCCTGATGCGCGTACTGTGCGGACGTTTCTTTGTATTTTCTATAAAAGTTCCTGATGAAAAGCGGGGCAAAGACAAGGAAGAGAAGCGCCCCTCCGATTCCCAAGGGACCGAGCTCAATGTAATAGCCCCATGAGTACTCGTACACGCCGCCCGCCATGAGATTAGTTCCGATAAAGAGACTGTAGAGAAACGTAGCAATGAATCCAAGGAACCAAATGTTCTTCTGGCGTTCGTCCCCGAGATAGTATACGGAGAAAAGATACGTCGTAATCGGAATGTAAATGACGCCAAGGAATCCTATCCGGGAAAAGAAGGCCGCGGTCTCACGGTTTGCCGCCAAATAATTAAGACCCATCCCGAAAAGCCATATAAAGACCGCGAGCTCAAAGATGAAAAACGAGCGGTTAAGGCTAGAATTCGGATTCTGCGCTATCACCAGAATCCCTTGTGCGAGAAAAAACACCGCAACAATGAGATGCGGCAGAGCGATTACGTTCAACTCAAAAGCGAAGTCCATAACGATATGGGTAGCTTGTCTCTATTATACCAGAGTTGCGACTGACGGCTTCACGCGCGTGGGCGCTATACTCTGCCACGCAAGGTCTTGCGAAGAAATTCTCCCGTATGCGTGTCTTTTTCCGCGACTTCCTCCGGCGTTCCTTTTGCCACAATTCTTCCACCGTCATCCCCTCCCTCCGGACCGAAGTCAATAATGTAATCGGCGGATTTTATGACGTCCATGTTATGCTCAATGACCAAGACGGTGTTGCCACTGTCTACGAGCCGTTGCAATATCTCGATGAGCTTCCTCACGTCTTCGTAGTGGAGCCCCACGGTCGGTTCGTCCAAGAGATAGATTGTCTTCTCCACGTGCCGCCGGTAGAGTTCCGAAGAGATTTTAACCCGCTCCGCTTCTCCGCCGGAAAGCGTTGTCGCCGACTGTCCGAGTCCAAGGTAACCAAGGCCTACCTCGCAAAGCGTCTGCAGGCGGTCATGCACGGCGGGAATATCTTCAAAAAATGACAGCGCTTCTTCAATCGTCATGCACAAAATGTCGTACACGCTTTTTCGCTTAAATTTCACCTCAAGCGTTTCCTTCATAAACCGCTTCCCGCCGCATACATCGCAGGATACGTACACTGTCGGGAGAAAGTGCATCTCTACCGCAATCTCGCCGTTCCCTTGGCACGCTTCGCATCGCCCCCCTTTCACGTTAAACGAGAAGCGATTCGGCTTCCAGCCACGCACTTTTGCCTCCTCGCTCTCGGCAAGGAGTTCCCGTATGAACGTCCACGCGCCGGTATACGTCGCCGGATTAGAACGCGGCGTGCGTCCGATGGGCGATTGGTCTATGAGAATCGCGCGGGAGAGATATTCTGCGCCGATAAACGAGCGGGCGTTGTAAACGTTGGGGCTTCGGTGGCGTTTCTCAAATCGCGCCTGAAGATTTCGGTGCAAAATCTCGTACAGGAAAGTGGATTTTCCGGAACCGGACACGCCGGTAATCGCGACGAATGCGCCGAGCGGAATATCCGCGTCTTGATTTCTAATGTTGAAGAGGTGCGCCCCGCGCACCCGCAGATACCCTTTCGTTGGCGCCTTTCTCTCCTTCGGAATCTCAATCTCCTTATCCCCGCGCAGATACGCAAGCGTCAGCGACTCGCCGCTCCCTGGGGCGCTTTTTGCCCGCATGAGCTTCGAGAGGTCGCCAGAGACGACAATTTGCCCCCCATGCACTCCGGCGCCGGGACCGATATCCACCAGGTAATCGGAGGAAAGAATCGTTTCTTCGTCATGTTCAACCACGATGATGGTGTTGCCGATATCCCGAAGATGCTGGAGCGTCTTGATGAGCCGCGCGTTATCCCGGGCGTGGAGCCCTATCGTCGGTTCGTCAAGCACATAGAGCGCACCGACAAGGCCGCTCCCGAGCTGCGATGCGAGACGGATGCGCTGCGCCTCGCCGCCGGAGAGCGTGTGCGCGCGGCGGTCAAGCGTCAGATACTCTATTCCGACGTTGACCATAAATTGCAACCGCGACTCAATCTCGCGGAGCACTGTCTTCGCAATTTCTTTCTCTTTCAAGGAAAGTTCAAGCTCGATGAAGAAATCATAGGCGTCGGCGATTGAAAGACTCGCCACTTCAACGATATTGAATCCTTCCTCATTTTTCCCCCCGCTCGCTTTGCCGCCGGTCGCTACTCGTTTCGCGCCAATGCGGACGTGCAGCGCTTCCTCGCGGAGGCGTTTTCCGAGACAGCGCGGACACGGTTCCTCCCCGAAGAAATGCCGCGTGCCAAGACCGTGGCACTCCGGACACGCTCCATAGGGCGAGTTGAATGAAAACAGTCTCGGCTCTATCTCCGGATAGGAAAATCCGTCGTACGGACACATGAACTTCGCCGAGACAACGCTGCTTCGAAGCGGTTCTCCTCCTTTTTCCGTTGAAGGAATTTCAATCCTGAGAAGCCCGTCCGACTCATGAAGAGCCCTCTCTACCGCCTCAGGGAATCGTTCGCGAAGCGCCTCGCCTTCTTTCGCGAGATCCGTGAGAAAGTATTCGTCAACGAGTACGTCGATATCGTGTTTTTTGTGCTTTTCAAGAATGATTTGCTCCCGAAGATTCTTTTCAAAGCCGTCTATCCTAACCGTCTGATACCCTTTGCTAAGGAGGTCATAGAGCAGTTGGTAATATTCGCCCTTGCGTCCAACTACCATCGGCGCGTATAGTTTCAGTCGCAAGTCGTTGTATGCCACGCCAAGGACGTTTTTATCCGTCTTTTTAGCAAGCAGGCCCCGAACGACACCAAGTATCGTCTCGCGCATCTCTTCCGCGGAAAGTTTCTGTATCCTGCGCCCGCAGATGAGGCAGTGCGGCCTTCCCACGCGGGCGAAAAGCACGCGGAGGTAATCATAGATTTCGGTAATCGTTGCGACGGTGGAACGCGGATTATTTCCGCGGGATTTCTGGTCTATGGAAATTGCGGGAGAGAGACCGATAATTTCATCAACGTCCGGTTTCTGCATCTGTCGCAGGAATTGGCGCGCGTAGGCGGAAAGTGATTCCATGTAGCGCCGCTGCCCTTCGGCGAAGATAGTATCAAACGCAAGCGAAGATTTTCCCGAGCCGGAGAGGCCCGTAAAAACAATGAGCTTGTTGCGCGGCAACTCGACCGTGATATTTTTCAAGTTGTGTGTTCTAGCTCCTTTTACGATGATTTTCTCGCTGTTACTCATGTTTGGGTTGCCTGGTCCCCGTAGTAAACCGAGCCTGCGAGGTTTTACTACTGGGGTGTGTCCGCGCTCCTTTAACGATAATTTTGTCGCTAGTATTCATGTTCGTAAAGTTGCCTTCCCATAATCAGACACGCAACGATAACGCTCCCATGGAATGCCCCATGGGGTCGGTACCGGAACAGTCTAACACGTCCTTAGAAACTATCTGAAAAGCTATCGTAATCCAAAGCCACGCCAGATTCGAGGAAAAAACGGTGAAGACGAGAGAGGTTGAGATGCGAATACTTGGGGCATCGAAAGACCCTGAACATTTCGTCCGCGAAATGTGAAAGGTGTACTGCTCCGGTACGGAGGACCGAGGTACTCCGATCGAGGATAAGCCGTTTTTTGCCGGATTTTGCAAAGCAACGATGCGAAATGGCTTCAATACTAATGTCCATGGCAGCTTTTCAGACAGTTTCTTAGAGAAAGCAAGACGGTAACTCTTCATACCGCGCCGTTAATGCGCTTGAGACCTTTATCCTTACATCCTAAATCTTAAATTATTTCTCAACCTCCCGAAGCACCGCTTCTATTTCGCCAATAATTTCGTCAAGAGAAACCATGGCCTTCACCAAAAAGCGGGCGGCGCCAAGCGCCTTTCCTTTTTCAATGTCTTCTTTTTTGCTGAGATTTGAGAGCAAAATGACCGGGGTGCCGCGTGTTTCCGCGTCTTCTTTGATGCGCCGGAGAATTTCAAAACCATCCATTCCGGAAAGAAGTATGTCGAGTAGTACGAGATCGGGCTTTTCCTTTTTAAGGATTCGAAGTACTTCCTCACCATCCGCGGTGTGAAAAAGAACGCAGCCGTGCGCTATGAGCTTCCGCGCGATGATTTCACTCAAAAACTTATCGTCTTCCACCCACACGACCTTCCTCCCCACGAGGCCATCGCGCTCGTCGTGAGCGGGTTCGGAGTGCTCCATTGTCTTTGCTTTTGTAACCTTCGGCCCTCCGGGCGCGCTAAGCTGGAGCCGCACCTTAGCCAAGACGTCCTCCGGACTAAATTCCGACCTCACCAAATAATCTTTCACGCCAAGGGCAAGAGCGCGATTGATGAGAGCGGCATCGCCGGAATCCGAGACGGCAAGCGTCGGAACTGCGGAAAGTGACGGATTTTGCTCTTTTGTCTGGAGTACCTCCCATCCGCTCATTAACGGCATAGTAAGAGCAAGAATGAGCAAATTCGGCCGCTCCGCCCGCATTTTTTCAAGTCCATCGGCGCCGCCTCTGGAAAGAGTGACCGCGTAACCTTCATTTCGCAGTTTTAGCGCAAGCGCGTCACCGAAAAATACGTCGCTCTCAATGATCAGAATCTTCTTCATATGGCATGACGATTGATGTTGTGTGCTATTGTACCAAGCGGCCTAATAAAGTCCACCCCGTTAGAGTGTTATGCCTGTGCAGTAAACCATTTCGGAGACAGTGCAGAGCGCGGCGGGGAGGGAGGGAGGGAGGCGAAAAATCAGCAGATTTTTTACGCCGTTTGCTCCAAAGCGCGCCGAATGTAGAGTTTCGTAATTCAAAGGGGATGGAAATGTGCCAGCAGGCACATGGTCCGTATTCCCGAAATGCGATTGCCGCGCGAGGGGATACATTTGAACTTACGCGCAGGTATCTTTTATCTTTTTGTCCTCGTCCCCTTTGGTTGGCACACCTTCCCCAGTGCAGCTATTTCATCCCGCAACAAAGAGGCAGTCTCGAAGTCCAAGATCTTCACCGCTGCGCTCATCTGCTTCCTTTTTTCAGCAACCACTTGCTCAAGCGTTTTATGCTTGAGGACGCCCCGGTCCAGTTCAACAAGCCGTGAAACTGCTTTTTCGCGTTCCAATCCGAGCGTTTCCGTGATGTCGAGCACTTTTTTGACGATGGTCCTCGGCGTAATACCGTGCCTTTTATTGTACGCGAGCTGAAGCGCTCTCCGGCGGTTTGTTATCCGCAGGGCCCGCTCCATGGAGCCGGTGAGGGAATCGGCGTAGAGGATGACTCTGCCGGCGACGTTTCGCGCGGCGCGCCCGATAATCTGAATGAGCGAGGTCTCCGAGCGCAGAAACCCTTCTTTGTCCGCGTCCAAGATACCGATAAGCGACACTTCGGGCAAATCCAATCCTTCACGAAGAAGATTCACTCCGACGAGGATGTCCGAAACTCCTTTCCGAAAATCCGAGAGAATCGTTATTCTATCAAGCGTTTCAATGTCGCTATGCAGATACTCTGCCTTTATCCCTCGCTCCTTCAGGAACTCGGTAAGATTTTCCGCCATCTTTTTCGTGAGCGTCGTGGCTATCGCTCTTCCGCCAGCCGCGACGTCTTTTTTGGCCTCGGAAATAAAATCCTGAATTTGACCTCTATACTTTCCGCTGTCTCTAACGGGACGAATCTCCACATTCGGGTCCACAAGCCCGGTTGGCCGGATTACCTGTTCCACGACCCCTTTGCCAAGAAGTCTTGAAGCGGCGCTCTTTTCTAATTCATACGGCCCCGGCGTGGCGGAGGTAAAGAGAACCCGTCCGACGCGCGTCTCAAACTCCTCAAACGTGAGCGGGCGGTTGTCCTTCGCCGACGGAAGCCGGAATCCGTGCTCGATGAGTGCTTCTTTCCGCGCCCTATCCCCCGCATACATACCGCGAAGTTGCGGCAGTGTCACATGGGACTCGTCTATGATCGTCAAAAACGCTGGCTCACGCGGGTGGAAACGCTGATTCACGCGGATTCCATCGGCGTCTATCTGTGTCTTTATCTCTGAAAATCTACGCCCCTTCTCGAAGTATGAGAGAAGGGTGTCCGGCGGCTCCCCCGGAAGCTTCCCGGAAAAGTGCCGCGAATAATTCTCAATCCCATTGCAGTAGCCGACTTCCTTTATCATGGCAAGGTCGTATCTGGTGCGGCGCTTGAGACGTTCCGCTTCGAGCAGTTTCCCTGATTGTTCAAATTCCTTAAGGCGTTCCCTAAGTTCAAGTTGTATCGTCTGTATCGCCTTTTCCCGCTCATCTTTTGGTGTGATGAAGTGGCGGGCGGGAAAAATGAAAACGCGGTCCTCTTCTTTGAGAAGCGTGCGGCTTATAGGGTCTACCTTTTGAATGCGGCGCACGACTCCGTCGGTAAATTCTATTCGATGGACGGCACGCTCGCTTTGCGGCTGCACTTCTACCACATCCCCAAGCGCGCGGAACATTCCGGGGGAAAGGTCGGCGGTAGTCCTCGTGTAGTGAATCCCGACAAGGGCGCGAACAAGCTCGCCGCGCGAGAGCGCCATCCCCTTTGTTACCTTTCGGTTCACTTTTTCATACTCTTCCGGACTTCCAAGACCGTAAATGCAGGAAACAGAGGCAACGATGATGACGTCCTTTCTTGAGAGCAGCGCCTGCGTTGATGCATGGCGGAGCCGCTCAATTTCTTCGTTAATTTGCGCTTCCTTTTCGATGTAGGTGTCCGTTATCGGCATATAGGCCTCCGGCTGGTAAAAGTCATAATAGGAAACGAAATAATGGACTTCATTATCGGGAAAAAACCCGCGGTACTCCTGCGCGAGCTGTGCCGCAAGGGTTTTATTGTGCGCGATGACGAGTGTCGGTTTCTGGATTTTTTCTATAACATTGGCAACCGTGAAAGTTTTACCGGAACCGGTCACGCCAAGGAGCGTTTGATACCGCGCGCCGTTTTCTATGCCTTTCACCAGCGCTTCGATAGCTGTTGGCTGGTCGCCAGCTGGCTTAAATCTTGATTTGAGTTTGAATTTCTGCGCCATAACCAAAACACTATATCGCACGCGCACGCTCCAAACAAACGCGCGAACGTTTGCATTTTGCCGCTTATGGGTATAATAATAGCGGAGGAGGAAAAGAACACAAATCCACGGGGAGGCCAGAAACCTGACCCGTAAAACGCGGAAGGAAGAAAACCATGGCGGTAAAAGCAAAAGTGGAAATCGGAAAAATGAGTCACCTCGACAGCAACGAAATCATTAGGTTTCTGCGTGAGGTGGAAGAATGCAGAGGTTGGGTTGATCCCCTAACACAGAGTGTTGTCGATCTCATAAAAGAGCGGCTGAAGCACTGCGACGGCCACCATCGTCCAACCTCGGGAGTTGTACATCCGGCGACAAATGTAGATGCGGAACACGAGTGAATCCGCAACTTTTGACGGCATTGTTGCGGACGTATCCTCGGACAAGAGCAGCGATTAATCTCGCTAGAATTCGTTCTTATTGTTGTCATCCAGACCTGAAACGGTCTGGATGCTTTTGTAGGACCTGCTCTAACGGGTTTACCGCATCCTAAAAGTCAACCGTCTCCTAAAGTACAGCGCTCATACGACTTGAGAAAGTCATCACGGACGCGAAAGAAGATTCCGTCAAGAATCGCAAAACGTATGCTCTTAACGAGCTGAACCGTAAAATGGAGATTATGAATTGTCGCAAGCGTATTCGCCAAAATCTCGTTTGACCGAAATAGATGCGCCAGATACGCTCTGGTAAAATTTCTGCACGTGTAACAGCCGCAGTCTTTTTCTATGGGCGCGAAGTCAGTCTTATATTTTGCATTTTCAATGTTGAACCTACCGCACTTAGTGTATAGGGAACCGCTTCGCGCCTCTCGCGTCGGCGCAACGCAATCAAAAAGGTCGCAGCCGTTCTCCACGGCATCAAAGAGATCCGTTGGGTCGCCAATGCCAAGAAGATGTCTCGGTCTCTCTTCCGGCAAAAGCTCATTCACCCACCGCACGGCATTCCCCACGTCCTCTTTGTCGAACGAGCCGCCAATTCCGAATCCGTCAAACTCCATCTGGCCAATTGTTTTTGCGCTTTCTATTCGTAAATCTTCAAATTGTCCGCCCTGAACTATTCCGAAGAGCTGTTGCTGAAACAAGGTTCGCCCTTTTTCCCGATTCCCGCCTGCGCCAAGGCTTTGGCGGGCAGGCAAGGTCGAACCTTGTTTCAGCTCACAGTGGCGTTCTAGAGAACGCTTGGCCCACCGATGTGTCCTTTCCATCGCTTCTTTTTGATACGTGTATGGCGCGTCCGGCGACGTACATTCATCAAATGCGAAGATAATGTCCGCCCCGAGCGCGTGCTGCACTTCAATGGAGCGTTCCGGCGTGAACCGATGCGCGCTGCCGTCTTTCGGCGACTTGAATGTTACGCCGTCTTCGTCAATCTTTGCGGGCGGAATCTCCTTTCCTCTCGCAGTCGACATACCAACAATCTCAAGTTTGTTGGTATGTTCTTTGTGTGTCGAAATCTTTGAACGACTCGCTCGATTAAACGCCGCGCCGAGTGAAAACACCTGGAATCCGCCCGAGTCGGTCATGGTTGGCCCGCCCCATCCCATAAATGCTCCAATGCCTCCCGCCTCGTGGACTATTTTTTCGCCTGGTTCCAGATACAAGTGGTAGGTGTTTCCCAAGACGATTTGCGCGTGCGTCGCCCTGATCTCTTCCGGCGTGAGCGACTTCACGGTCGCTTTAGTTCCCACGGCAACGAAGGCGGGCGTTTCGATATTGCCATGCGCGGTCGAGAGGATACCCGTTCTTCCCAAGGCGCCCTTGAGCTTTTTTTGAATTTCGAAGTTCATGTCGGGAAGTATACGGTGCGCTGACAGTATCGTCGAGAAGGCGTGGCTTTTGCTTTTCCCACATAGTGGGATACAATACGGTTATGCAAGAGGTGCGAGGAAATACACAGGAGAGCGAGCATCTTCCGGAGCCGATGAGCAAGGAAGTGATGACGGAGCAGATCAAGTCGCGCGTTTCGCGTATTGACCGCGAGCTTTTGAGCGCGTTTGAATTCATAACGAGCTTTCCGCGTTCCGTCACTTTTTTCGGCTCCTCCCGCTGCACTGAAGGGAGCGAGCACTACGCAGAGGCCCGCCGCCTCGCGAAACGAATCGCCCTGGAGCTTCGGTACACGGTACTCACGGGAGGAAGCACCGGTATTATGGAGGCCGCAAACCGAGGCGCATTTGAAGCAAGCGGCGAATCGGTCGGCATCAACATCAAACTTCCAAGACGCCAGGGCGGCAATGGATATACCACTGCCTCCATCGATGTGTCGTATTTCTTTGTCCGAAAACTCGCGCTCCTGTACGCGGCGGAGGCATACATTCTTTTTCCGGGAGGTTTTGGGACACTCGATGAATTTTTCGAACTTGTGACGCTCATGCAGACGCGAAAAATCCGCCGCGTTCCGATATTTCTCGTCGGGAAGGATTACTGGCAACCGCTGCTTAGATTTTTACGGGAGGACGTGTACGAAATCCACAAAGCAGTGGAAAAGAGCGATCTTGCTCTGTACAAGATTGCCGAGAGCGATGATGATATCATTGAAGCGATTCGCCGTGTCCCCGTTCATGATGGGATGCGGCATAGAAGGGTGAAGGAACTCAAGACGACATCGTGATCATTCTGTGTGAGAGTTAAACTCCCCCCTCTAATAAAAAGGTAAAAGTCAGACTCTCGGTTCGGTAGAGAGAGTGAGATGGTTACAAAACTATTTTTAAGCGAAATTTAGGACTTTTTGTTCGAGACGAGGAAAGCCAGCAAAATGATTGAGGCGTAGCCCGGCTACGACGAAAATCATTTTGCGCCAGCTTGACGAAGTATCGGACAAAAAGGACAAATTGCAGCAAGAATAGTTTTGTAACCATCTCAGTATGACTCTTTTGCATCTTTGCCGTTTTTCATTTCTCTCGCTCTGCGTCGCGTGTGAACAACAACTCACTACTCACCGGCGTTCTGGAGAGCGCTTCGCGTCCGCGGACCTACTTCCCCAAACCCATCATCACCGAACTCGGCGATTCCATGTTTCATTTGGAAATCCTGCACCGCCTGCCGTGTAATGGGTCCGAAATAGCCGGTTTGCTCCATTCGGAGGAGCGCCTGCAGAACCGCCACGTCGTTCCCTCTAGAACCGAACTTCAAGTGCCGTGAAATGCTTCCCGGACTTTGGGCGCCAGCGCTTCCCAATGGTTCGGAAGGAACGGAAGGAGAAGGCGCAGTCTCGGCTTTCCCGGACATTCCGCCGAGCTTTGCTCGTGTCATTGGACCCACATCGCCGTATCCGGGATCGCCGTCAGCCGCTATGCCATACTTTTCCTGGAAGGATTGCACGGCCGCTCTAGTCAGCGGCCCGAAGAAGCCGGTCGACTCGACGCCGAGGAATACCTGCAGAGCCGCGACATCGCTTCCCGTGGAGCCTACCACGAGCCTTCGGACGATAGTCGGTGCTCCTCCCGCGAGAGCCGGAGGAGCCAATGGAGCGCCTTTTGCTGTGGCGCCTGCCGTTCCTTCTCCAAAGACTGTTTTCAGTTTTGCTCGTGTGGCAGGACCGAGCCTCCCTGCACCAGAAGATTTTTCGCTTGCGACGACTCCATTCTTTACCTGAAACGCTTTGAGCTCTCTTTCGGTGAGCGGCCCGAAGTAGCCGGTTGCTTCAACACCAAGGAGTGTCTGCAGTCGCTTCACATCATCGCCCTCCGCGCCGCGCTTGAGGTCCACCATGAATACCGCCAATACGCTGCCCTGCGCCGGCGCAACTGCCGCTTCGGTAGTCCCCGGAGTCGCCGGTGTTTGGTCGCCTGCTTCTGGGAACTTCACTCCGGTAGCGGCGGCAGCAAGCTTCGCGTCAAGTTCCGCTATCTTTGCGGCGGCCCCGGGCTCATCAAGATACACAATGGTGCCGTCCGGATAGATTCTCTGCGCCCGAGGAGCGGGGCCAGCGGAAGACCCTCCGCCGCCGCCTCCGCCGCCGGGAGAACCGCCTCCTCCGGCAATGCTCACCGTCGCGCTCACTGCCGATGAGGCTGAAGATTCTTGCGAACCTCCATCCGAATACGCGGCGATTTTATAATAGTACGTGGTCCCAGCCGTAACAGTTGAATCAGAGTAACTTGCCGTGCTTCCGCTCGCGATGCTCGCGTAGAGCGCAAATGTGCCGGTTGAGTTGGTGTCCCGATAAATAAAGTATCCTGACGCGCCGCTTGAAGTGCTCCACGCGAGTGCAACGGCGCTGCCGGCGCCCACGCCCGGAGTTGCCGCAAGATTCCCAGGCGTTGATGGCGGCTCCGCGCCGGTTGGCGATGAGAGCGCGTATGCCGAGAAGTGGGTCCCGACAGCCGTGAATTTTACCCAGCTTACGTTGGAGAGGTCAGCCGCCGGAGAGGTGACGGTGCTTGAGGCGGTGTCAAAGTATGTAGGCACGGTTGTAAGCGCTTCCCACTCCTTTTTGTCTTCGCTATAGGCGACCATATTGAGATTCGCGACCTCCGTCGTCGTATCTATGTTTGAAGCGGCGAGCTCCGTCTTGGTGTAAGTAAGGTCAATGGAAGCAGTTTTGCCCGCCTGCAGATTCTTAATTTGAGAGCCGCCGGAGTACGCGTTGATGTCCTTCGCCTTGCTTGCCACGATGTTGACGCTCGCGGTGTTCGGGATGTTGCTGGTTTCCTTCGCGGTCATATACGAGCTGTTGCCGGAGGCGCCGAGCGCGTTTGAGTCAAGGTCAATGTTCACGCCGACTGTGCCGTCAGTAAATGAACCCGCGGCGGTATCCGTAAAGGTGTTTGAGGTCGCGAGCTTTGAAGAGAGTGACACGGTTGAAGTAAGCGCTACGTCCTTTCCGGTCACCGAAGAACCCGACATAGTAATGGGATTCGCGCTCGATGCCCCTTCCGAATATCCTTCGGCAGTTGCGTACACTCGCCACGTTCCATCCGTCACGCTTAAGGTGTAATTTCCGGATGTGTCGGTCTGCGAAATCGCTTGTCCGCCACCGACCTTCTCGGCCCGCACGAACGCGTCCTTGGCGGCCGACCCGCCTGCCGTCACCGTCCCGGAAATCGTAAGAGACGCCGCCGAAAGAATGAAGTTTTGCGTGGTGGTGCCGGAGACCGTCACAGTCAGCGGCGTGCCGATGTAGCCCGATTTAGACACAATCACTTGATACGTGCCGTTTGAGGCATTCACGCTGTACGCGCCCGATGTGGACGCTTGCGCGCCGAAGTGCACGCCGTTTGTTTCGTCAATAAACTGAATCCACGCGTCCACGAGTTCGTTGCCGGCCGTCGCGGACGTCTTGTACACCGTACCGGAAACCTTCGAAAAGGCCGCCGACGCGGTGTTGACCACGATTTGAACCGCCTCGGTAGCGTTATCTATCGTAACGACACCGCTTGCGACCGTCGTTCCGGCATCGTCGGAAGCGACGGAAACGCTTGAGGGCGGAACGCCCTGCACATACGCCCGAATCGTTGGAGACGTACCGGTTGCCACTTGAATGGTCGTGGTTGTCGCGTTCGTAATCTCTACATGAGACCCCTGTTTGGTCGTCGTGTTGAAGAGGTCAATAAACGCTTTCTGAACCGTTACCGCTGCCCCATTGGAATCCTTTACGTTAATCGTGATGGTGTTTCGCTTCGGCACGCGGATGTAGTTATTGGTAGAGGAAGAGGTGAGGTCAATTGTCCCAATCGCGTTTCCCGCATTGTTGAGGGGCGCGATGCGTCCGTAGCCGGGCATGAAGATATCCGAAATGGAGTAACCGCTTCCCGACGGCACGCGAACGGAGAACTCGCCGTTTGCGCCGGATACGCCCTCATTCACGCCGTTCGCGCCCGAGAGACGGATGACCGCGCCGACGAGCCCTTCGGTGGATGTCGCGAAGATATTGTTGTCGTTCGCATCGTCATAGATGTTGCCGGAATACAAGCTGAACGCCTGCGAAGAAGAAGGCGCGAAGTTGATGCCGGACTGACTGCTTCCGGAAATGGTTACCGATTGCTCGGCCATGGGCCCGAATCCTGGGATGAAGGCGCTCACTTTCCAGGTGCCGTTGTCGACATACATCGTGTAGTTGCCGGTTGACGAATCCGACATTGCGTCCGCGCGCCCGAATCCGTCGGTGCGATACGCAAAGACCGGAGCATTCCCGACGGCGCTTGAACCGTCCGTCACTTGTCCCGTAATGGTATAGCTGGGCTTGCTCATCCGAATCGTAAGCGATGTAGTCGCCGTTTGAGAACCCTCCGCGAAGACATTTCCGCTTGAATCCACGACGACCGGTATTTCGCGCGATTTTCCGACGCCCGGAGAGAATGAGCCGACCACATACGAGCCGCTGACCACTTTAATCGTGAACGAGCCGTTCGTCCCCGTTTCCGCGTGGCTTCCGATGCCGTTTCCGCCGGAGTACGCGAAGACCATGGCGTTCGCGATGGCGTTACCGGAACCATCCTGCAGTTTTCCGATAATGCTCTTGTCGGCGGTTGAGATTGTAAAGATATTTGACGTTGTTGCCGTGCCGTTAATTTTAGAAATACACGCGCTGGGACAGCCGGACACTACTACCTCTACGGGCGCGGGCGGCGACCAGTTTGGCGCCGGTGGCGGTCCGGAAAATCCGCCTCCGGTTCCCTTCGGCATTGCGGGGCCGATGCCAATACCCCAGCTGCCGTTTGTCTGCGGAATCGGGACGGTAGTGAGCAACGAGTTTGAGAGCGCCGATGCTCCCGGTGTTACGGTACGCACGACGAACTGCCCTGGTCCTCCGGCGAAGACGTCAACCGTTTCCGTCGAAGTAAACGTAGTGGCCGCCGCAGAGAGATGCACATTGAAGTTAACGGCGGATGAGGTGGGAGTGAGCGCGAAGTCGCGCGTCAAAAGAGATGTCGAGGTCGCCTGGATTGGGGTCGGCATGGTGTTTCCGAAGAACGCAGTCGTCGTTGCGCCGTTCGAATCGCTGATTCCGGAGATGTATGGGTCGGTGAAGAGATAATACTCGCTTCCCCCGCCGAAGTTGTTGGACAGGAACTGGCTCCCGACGGGAAGATTGGTAAAGCTGTAGGTGCCATCCGAGGCGGTTGTCGCGTCAATAGGACCGGTTTGGGGAGACATGAGGTGAATGGTCATTCCCGCTAAATTGCCGCCGTTCCCAGTTACGGTGCCGCGAATCTGTGTGGTCGCTCCCCCGCCTGCGCTTCCGCCGCCGATGTAGATTGGATTCGCGCTAAAGCTTTCAAGGAGTGTCCCCGCCGAAGATTTTGACTTTATGTCAAGAGAGTAACCGGAGCTGTCTATGCCTTTCGGGATGGAGGCATTTTTGATGTCTGCGAGAGAAAAACGGAGAAAATCGTGCACATCTCCATTTTCCGAGCGTGTCGCCGCATCCAGTGTGAGCGTCACCGTTTTCGCGACAGTATTTACCGCAATTGTCTGTATGCCGATGACTCCTGTACTTGGTCCGTTAATGTCTTTATTCTCCTCCTTGAGAAACGGGTTCTTGGCGGATGTCGTCGCGACACAGCAGAGACCGAAGTCGGATGTTGAGGGGAACGTAATCACAATCGTGCCGCTCGCGTCTATTTGCTTCGCGAGCGGAAGTTCGAACGCGTAGGTGGACGAAGCGCTGATGAAGGTACTCGATGGTCTGATGTTTACCGGTGGCATAAAGCCGATGCCCGCGCTTGAAAAATCCATTTGCGCGCCGAAAGTGGAGCCGGTGAATGAACCGGGTCCGACAAACCCTCCGGAGCCACCGCTTCCCGTCGAGGAAGAAACCGTACTGGCTGCGGAACTCGAGGTCATGAGATTTCCGGAGATGTCTTTAATATTCACGACGGTCGCGGTAACCGAGGCGCCCGCTGTAAGATGCAGTCCGGTGAGTTTAGCTGTGCGAGTCGAGGCGTCGTAGGTAATCATGTGCCCCGCCAGAGCCGACGGAGTTTGCGTAACCCCGCCGACGACAAGCGAGTAGTTGGAAAGATTGGTGGCATCGGTTGAGTTTACCGCTTCGTTGAAGGTGACTGCGACGCTAAACTCGTCAACATTTCCATAAAGAACAGACGGCGGCGTGGTATCGGTATTTGAGGTTTCCACTGTCCATGTTTTCGTCACATTGGAGCCAAGAAGCACTCCGGAGGCGTTCTTAATGGAAGCGCCCACAAGCGTCATGGTGAGCGACTGCCCGACCGGCAGTATGTTGCTCGGCACAAAGTGCACTTCCTTTGCCACCGACTCATACCGAACGGTGCCGGGGAGATTTGGACCACTGGTAATAGCAAGTGTAATGGAACCGCTGGTCGCGGTTGAAGCATCCAATGCGTCGTCAAAAATGACTATAAAATCGGAAGTCGCCGCGCCAATCGTCGTCGCGTTCGTCGGCAAGGTGCCAATAACGGTTGGGGCGGAAGCGTCGGCGCTCGCGCCGGTCGTAAACTTAGTGGTGTACGTGGCAGGGAGCGGGATGCTGTTGGCGCTTAGGACTGAAGTGTTAACGAGCAAACTGTACGTTGTGTTTGCCGCAAGCGCCCCGGGCGTCATCGTAAGCACATTTTTTCCGGTTGACGTGCTGAAGTTAAATCCTGAAAGCGTCACCGCGGTGCCCACCGAATTCGCCAGTGTAATGGTGGAGTTCGCAATGAGCGTCGACGGCTTCATGTCCGTTGAAAATTCCACGGCCATCGAGGCGAGGTTGGTGGGGATATTGGTGCTTCCGTTAAACGGAGCCGTGCCGACGACCGTCGGGGGAACTATGTTGGTAAAGGTCTGCCCCGCGGCTCCGGTCGTGGAGGTCGCGGAATAGTTTTGATTGCCCGGGGTAAATCCGTCCTGGTCAAGTGAGTTTCCAGAAAGGTCTCGCACGGCCGTTGTAACGGTAAAGACGTAGGAAGTACTCGGCTCAAGCGAGCTTGTGATGTTGCACTTTGTCTGCGGCTCAAAGCTTCCGGGCATCGGATTATAGCTGACACTGGTGCAAAGGTTGGAGCCCGACGGCCCGTTACTCACTACTTTGAAGAGGGTCACCGTTGTGGTCGCCGCCGAGCTTGCAATGGTCGTGGCTTCAACCGGTTTGCTAAACCCGAAACCAATGTACTTGAGGTCAACTGGAACGCTCGTCTGACCGTGAGTCGGGTAGGACCCCTGCACTTGCAGGGTTGAGGTGTCGGGTCCGCCACCGCCGCCGAATGGAAACTCAATGGGACTTAATGTGTTTTGCGGAGTGGAGGTCGCCTGCTTGACGAAGTCCGCGGAGTTGTCATTTTTGTCAAATCCATTTCCTTTTGTCGAGTCAACGCCGCCGGTAAACAGTGTCGCCGCGGTTGAGGTTGCCTCCGGATAGCCGGTCGCGAGGCGCTCCAAGCTTGAGCCAGTATCCGTGCCGGTGAGATTAGTGGCGCAGACATTGCCGGTCGTATCGTTATTTTCGCACCCGCCAGCCGGCTGACTACCCCACCCGAGATAATCAATCGCGGTGGAGGTTGCCGAGGAACCGAGAGTTGAGGTGGCGATGGAGAGGCCGCCGTTTGAGAGAAGAAGGCTAAACGTGGATGTCGCGAGCACCGCGTCGGCGGGAACTGAGCCGCTGTAGCCGAATTGGTTGGCGATGAGGAAATATCCGTGCGAGGGAATGACCTTCTTGTAATACGTGAGTGCGATGCCGGGCGTGGAACTGCCGCTGTCATAAAACGAATGGACTCTAAGGGGGAGGTCGGCAAGATTGATATCGGCTTCTCCCGAATTGTAGAGCTCTATGAACTCATCGGCCGCGTTGGATGCCTGGCCAACCTTTACTTCGCTTATTTTGAGCGTCCCGCTCTGATTGAGGGAAACCTTGCGGTTTGAAAGAAAAGCGCTCCCAACGCCCGTTGCGGCGGAGGTGCTCGCATAATTCGCGTCCATCTGCACGTTGAAGCCGTGCTCATTGGTGAGTCCGGTTACTGCCGTAGTTGAAGCCACGACATAAAATTGCGCGCCGGCAGTGTCAATGGAAACACCGGTCGTCGGCGTAAGGACCGTAAGGAGTCCGGTCGTGACGGTTGTGGAGGCCGCGCCGCCAATGAATGTGTCGGAATCAAGCTGAAACCCGGGCGTCGTGCCGGACTCTTTCCAGAGGGAAAGGCGGGAAATGGAGCCGTTCGCCATACTGCTTGAGGCGACGAGCGTGACGCCGACTTTGGCGAGCGTGTCAGAGCCGCTTGATTGCGAGAGGCGGAACTGCGCGAGCGGTATAATCGCTCCGCCGCCGATTGTCGGGTTGTTATTGAAAAAACCGTCAATAACGGGAGCTTGCTCAACGATGGCTGCCTGCGCGGTAACGGTTCCCGAGAGAAATAGGGCAACTCCCAGCGCGCAGGAGACGAGCGTGGCGATGCATCTCTCCAAAGCGGCACACGAAAAAGCCGTCCTCGCCGGAGAGGCGAATGACGCGGCGCTTTTGTTTGAGGTCATGTTATACAAGGTGCTAATGAACTGTTAAATAACGTAGTAGTTCGAGAAAAGAAAAAATCTCCGTGCTCTCTTTTTCGACAGAAAAGGCGCGGCCGAGACTCCTCTCTCGTAAGCCCCTCTATTATAGCGGTGGCTCCTGTTGACCGCCAACGGCACATGTGGATATCTCTGCAGTAAGAGTCAGACTCGGGGAGAGAGCATGACTTTTGCCCCCCCTTGTGTGAAATGCCCTGCGCTCTGCGCAGGGTTCGGGGTCTTCCTTGCCCCAAGGTTTAATGCCCTGCGGTCAAGGTATGGGGGGTTATTTTCTGTCCGGCGCGCGAATATCCTGCCTCCTATGGTAAGCTCATACGCATGAAGCAAATGCTGTTCACGGTCTGCGGGCGGGTGATCCGAGGAACCCATATTGGGCGGCGACTTGGATTTCCAACCGCTAATCTTGACCGAAAAACGCAGTGCATGGACAAACGTCGTCTGCCGCACGGCATCTATGGCGGCGTCGTAACGCTTCCGGATGGCAAAAAAACATATCGAGCCGGTATTGTTATCGGGCCGCTCGACAAAAAAGGACTCCCCAAAATTGAGGCGCATCTTTTGAACTTCTCCGGTAATCTCTACGGAAAAAAGTTGTGCCTTACCGCGATGCGCTATGTACGCGCATTCAAAGTCTTTAAAAGCGAAGAAGCGCTCAAAAAGCAAATAGCAAAAGACCTTGCAAACGTTCGCGCCATAATAACTCGTTAACGGAGAGCATACGTAGAGTAAGACAAACGGTCTCTGCCCAGTATTTCACGCCGCACCGTCCTATTGCAGTATTTTGCAAAACACTACAACAAGAGAGCCAGAAACCCCTCGCCACGCGGAAGGCGGTCGCGGCTGGTTAGTTTGCCGGTTCCTCTGAAAAACTCACCTGCGATGCGGGAGACGGCTGCGGTACGAAAAACTGCCAATAGAAAATTGCGGCGATGGCGAGAACGACAAGCACGACAATTATTTTTTGCATTGAATGATACTTTTGCTAATCTTTGCAGTATAGCACCTTCAGCCGGCGTCTTATCCACAATCTTTTTCGCCGAAAGCAAATGCTTTTTCGTGAAATGCGATAATCCGGCTTTCCAATCTTGTGTCCATGCAGCGGCTTTTATTCAAATCATTCGCTTCCTCTCCACGGCGCATTCGCTGGCGCGGCGCTCTCCTTCTTGGTTTTGTTTCCCTCCTCGCCACATATCTCGCCACTATTTCTTTCGCGCGCGAACTGCGGTTGGAATACGATTCTCTGCGGCCAACGGCATGGCGGGATAGAAATGGAACATTGTTCTCGCTGTCTCCACGCCCCAGTGGTATAGCTTCAAGCGCGGTAAACGGCGTGCCCGAGCGTTTCGGACAATTATTGCTTAAAAAGGAGGACCGCTATTTCTACTACCATCCCGGCATCAACCCGGTAAGCAAGGTCAGAAGTCTCATCGGAAGACTTAAAAACGGAAGCATGGTCGGCGGGAGCACCATCACCGAACAGTTGGTGAAAGTGCTTCTCCGAAATGAGAACGACCGCACCATCAAGAACAAATTAGTCGAGCTGTTTTATGTGCTTGCGCTTGAACTGCACGCTTCCAAGCGCGAAATCCTTACCATGTATGAGCATTCGGCGTATTTTGGCAACAATCAACGGGGAGTAGCCGAAGCCGCTTTGCATTTTTTCGGGAAACAGACGTCAGACATCACTGAACCGGAAATGCTTCAGCTTATTGCCGCTCTCGGGTCCCCCTCCCTGCGCTTCCCCGGAAGCGCGCGCAACGCCGCTTTGCTCCCACTCGTTGCCGCCGCCACGGAAAGTGACATCGCCTATATCGCCTCGTCCAGTCCTTTTTTTCTTTCGCGAATGCTTCCTTCCCCTAAACGGTTCGAATTGAAAACTTTTAATCTCGCGTGCGGCCCATGCGACCTTACGATTGACGCTGCGCTTACGGAAAAAATTCGAGATGTTCTGCTCCGCCGCATAAGTGCCATGGCACAGGCGAACGCGCACAACGGAGCCGTCGTGGTCATCAAAATCCCGGAAAACGAACTGCTTGCCATTGTCGGTTCGCCGAACCCACGCTCGACAGAGAGGGGCTCGCAGATCAATATGGCGGTAAAGCCGCGACCCATTGGGTCCATCGCGAAGCCGTTCATTTATCTTAACGCCTTTATGAAGGGCGCGCGTCCGTACACGCTTGTTGACGACCGAGAATATAGCTACCGCATCGGGACGGGGTTCGCGTTTTATCCAAAAAACTTTGACGGAGTATTTCGCGGAACGGTTACCCTCCATAGCGCTCTCTCAAACAGTCTCAATGTCCCAGCGGTAAAGACGCTGGAATACGTCGGTCTTTCCCGATTCTACGACTTCTTGGAAGACGCGCTTGGATTCACGCCCCTTGCGCCGCTTCCGAACTATGAATTGGGCATAGCACTCGGAGCGCTTGAAATGGACTTGCTTACTCTCTCGCACTTTTTCACCATCTTCCCAACTGAGGGGATACTCCGGCCGTTGACGCTTGAAAAGTCCCGAGTGGAAGGCTTTCGTGCGCCAATGGAAAAAGAGTTTTCTGGCGACAAGCGCGTCGCTCCCGCCCCATTTGTCCAACTGGTTAATAAGATACTTTCCGACCGCGAAACGGCAGTTGACCAATTTGGCCTCCGTAGCGCGCTTACCCTGCCATACAAAAATTATGCGCTAAAAACCGGAACCTCGCGGGACTATCATGACAGCTGGACGATAGGGTTCACACCGGACTTTCTTGTAGGCGTGTGGCTTGGAAACAGCGATAACACTCCGATGCGGGAACTCACCGGACAGGGCGGCGCTGGAGCCGTCTTTGAGGATGTGATGACGCTTCTGTATGCTTCGGAATATAATCGCAATACGCCGCTTTCATTCGACAAGCTTGCCGAATTTACTGAATCAGGAGGTATAGAGTACGGTCTTCCCGGCGATGACTATGACACTGCGCGCGCCCTGCTTTTGCAAGCTGCGCTTATTTTGAGCCCACATGACGGCGATGTCATTATGCTTTCGAATGACGCGATAATTCCGCTGAAATCCAAAGAATCGGTCGATTGGTTCGTGGACGGCGTCTTTCTGGCACGCGGACAGGAAATTGGCCTCCGCGCGAAACGGACGGGAAAAATGCGCATTGAAGCGGTGAACGGAGCGCAAACGGAATCGATTACTGTTTCAATAATTCCCGCAAACTGACTGCAAGATTCTTCGCGCGGGAACGGAAGGTCGTTATTGCGCGACGGTGAAGTAATCGCCCTTCGTTCGCCCGAAGTTCTCGGGGAAATACATCTCGCTTACAACGGCGGGAAGATGATGGAACGTCCCCGGAATGAGCGCCCGCACAAAGTATTCATATTCATACACTCCCGAGGGAAGATTCTCCCTGAAGAGAAACAAGCGGTCGTCCCGAAGCTCCTCCGCGTCCGCGTACAATTTCTCTCGCGGCGCAAGGGCTTTGCTGTACGCCGTATCGGGGAGAGCGTCCAAACCACCGAGGCCAAGAGCGGCCATGAGGCGCTTCCCACCGTTTTCCCCGGCTCTTTTTCCGGAGCGGAGCGGCGCCGCGCCTTCCTGTAAGGATTGGTCCTCGGTAGAGAGTTTAAAATTAATCAGCTCCATCCCCGCGGGAATGAAATCCTCAACGGCCACGAAGCGGCGCTCTTTGGGGACGGTAACACGGAGTACTCCTCGAAGCACCTCGCCGGCATTTGCCTCTTGAAGCGGTGTGAGGCGCGCTTCATCGTCAAGACGGTACAGTGAACGTTCAATCGTAAATCCCTCGTCTCTTTGCGGCACGGCATCTATTGGCAGGAAATATGTTAGAGAAAGGTCATAATAGAAGGTATTCGCGAGATCGCCGAGATTTTTCTTTACGAAGTCAATCGTATGCATTTCCCCCTTTGAGATATCTTTGACTGGAATCGTTGTCGTAAAAGTCTTTTCGTTCGTCTCGCGATTAAAGGAGAAAGTCTCCCGCAACGCATCGTCGGTGTAAATCGAAAGTTCAAAATTTGAATCGCTCTCCTTTTTCCATTCCAGATATTCCGTAAGCGCCTCTATTGCCGAAAGCGTGTTGTTGGTCGAACCCCATGAGCCGTCCTTTGAACGGCTCTTAAGAAGCCAGCGTAAAACTTTATCGGCGAGTTCGTGGTTCTTTCCCGCTTTCGTCCACGCGCGAAGAAGAAGCGCCGTGTCTTTTATTGGCGTCTCGTAGAAATCATAGATGGTCCGACGAGTCCCTCCCTGTATAAACGCGCCCCGCCCGTCTATGGTAAGACGATTTTCCAAAGAGGCCAGTATTTCATCGCGAAGAAACGCGTCGTAGCCGGGATTGGAAAGAATGAGTGCGAGGTGGCCAAGTGAAAGATTTGAAGCGTTCTCCCATACGAACTTCTTTGTGCCCGCTATCTGGAGCACTCTGCCCCGAAGCGGATTTTGCATGCCGCCTGACTGCGCGACGCGCTCCAGTGCGTACGCGGCTAGGAGACTGGTATCCCAATCAGTTCGATAATAATTATCATACAACGCCTTCTGACCGATGAAACGCGAGACTGATTCCAGAACCTCCGGCTTCACGTTAAAACCGGCGCTACGAATATCAAGCAGGGCGCCAAGCAGGTGTATAGAGAGATACAGATTTGACGGCATACGCGGATAGTAGGCGAACCCGCCATTACTCGTCTGACTCGCATAGATGCGCGCGAGTCCGATTTCAATGAGGTCAGAAGGAGTGTAGCTCTGCCCCTCAAATTCAATTTTTGCACTCTCAAAGACCGCGAGTTTGCCTTTCGCCGCGTACGCGCGCTTCGTAAGCGCAATGGCGGAGAGCTTGCTTCCGAGCTGTTCCGAACAGCCGTACGGGAACGAGATGAGGAAATTGAGCGCGCCCTCAAGGTACATCGCGAGTGTGGCGTTCGCGCTGATGGTCAAAGCTCCCTTTTCCGGGACGATGTTTTCCGGCAAAAACACATATTCGCGGGCGCGTTCCTTTGAGGTGGAAAACGATGTCGCCGTGGACTCATAGGTGTCGTTTTTCTTGATTGCGATGCCTTCTTCAACAACATCAAGCAGTCCGCCTCCCTCCGCGGAAAGCGTGAAGACGTGTTTCCCTTTTTCAATTGTCTCCGGAGCTTTCGCGTCAAAATAAGCGGCAGTGGATTCTCCCGGCCCGATTTTAAGAAACGCGTTTTTCGCTCCGGGAAGCGAGAGCGTCTTGCTCTCAATCTTTACGTTAAAACGAATAGCGTCCGCCGACTGATTGAATACCTTGGCCCCAATTTTGAAGGTGTCGCCCGCTACGATGAAACGCGGGTGGAGCGGCGTTACCATCACTTTCTTTTGCGCCACAAGTTCGCTGTATCCCGCGCCGACCTTCGTATCACTCGTGATGCCGACCGCCTCGCTTTGCCATGTCGTCAGATTATCGGGAAGCGTGAAAGCAATGTCCGCTTTTCCCTGCGCATCTGTCAGAAGTACACCCTGCCAAAGGGCGGTGCTTCGAAAATCCCCGCGCTTTTTACGAGCAAGCTCCCCGTCTCCGCCCCCGCCTCCCTTCGTTCCCGCCGGCACTTCGGCCTCATGCAAGATGTTTTTGATGTTTGAGGCCGTTCCGACGCCAAGCGGAAATCCTCCGTAAAAAAACAGCGCGGGGTCTTTCTTGGGGTTTCCCTTGAGCGCGAGCACGCTCATGTCGGCGACGGCAATGGAGATTTCGGCCGGTACGGGCCTGCCGTAAGAGTCTTTCGTCTCAACAAAGAGGCGCACTTTTTCCCCGGGAAGATAGCTCTTTTTGTCAGAGCGCACAGAAATTGCGAGTTCCTTTTCGGCCTTGCTCACGCGAAACTCCACTTGCCCGTACTTAACTTCGGGCTTTGGAGAGAGAAGGAGTACGGAGACAAACACGTTCGGAAGGTATTGCTCCTCAATCGGGACGCTCACATTCACAAGATTTTGATTTACGTCAATGATTTTATATTGGAATATTCTGCCGCGCTCAATCGTGAGAAGCGCTTTGCCTCGCTCAAATGGAGATTTAATGACGATGTTCGCGGTTTCACCGACCTTGAGGTCCTTCCGGTCCACGGCGAGTTCAAGCGTTTCGTTGTTGCTCTCCCGAACGGAAACGAAGCCCGTCCCGTATACATAAAAATCAAAGGAAGAAACGACGCGGTTCCCTTTTCGGTCGCTCGCGGAAACCTGAAGTTCGTATTCTCCCGGCTCGGCGAGACTCAGGGGCGCCGTATCATCTCCGGAAGCGTTTGTGCGCATGCTCTGCGTTTTCACGAGCTTTTTCTTCCGCTCCGAGCGATAGTAGAAACGCCCATCAACTTCCTGTCGCTTATACGACTCCCACGCGACCTTGTACACAACTGCTGTAATATCCTCCACCGCTCTCTCCTTTCCATTCGTGTCCACCGACTTTATCAAGATTTTATTCTCTTCTCCTTTTCCGAAATAGCGTCGCAGAAGATTCGACCCGAGGTAAAATTCGCCTCGGTGTACGATGAACGATTTTCGCGCGGATACACTCTGTCCTTGCTTATTTTTTACCGTGACGTTCACGGTAACTATCTTGCTTCTGTCAGTGCCGGTTTCCGCATTTCCCGTCTTTTTGAACAATGTGGCGAAATCAAGTGCGAGCGCTATGGTTGCTTTTCCTTTCTCGTCGAGCGCCGTCCTTCCGCGTGAAAGAAATCGGTCTCCAAAGCCCCCATATTCGCCGTAATACCAACCTTTGCCGAACTCGAAGTATCGGTCGCTGTACCGGTCGAAGTAGTAGTCTTGCGCAAGAATGGAGTATTCCACATTATCTCCTCTCTCAAGCGGCACGCCGAAATAGTACGCGGCGTCAACGTCGAGCTCGAACGTCTCTCCCGCGATGTACTCCTCTTTCTTGCTCGCTACATCTATCTTGAATGCCGCCGGCTTGTATTCCTCAACCTCAAAATAGCCCCGCCCGCCTAGCGCCTCAACGCGGTACATGCCAAGCGGCGCGCCTTTTGGAAGCGCGAAACTCGAGGTGAATGTCCCATTCTTTGAGACGACGGCTTCGTTTGTCGAAACCTTCTCGCCGCGACTGTCGTATATCTGCACGGACGCGGGGCGATTATTCAAGATTTCATAATTGCCGTCGTATCCGATTCGGTAGAGTCCTTTGAGAAAGACGTCTTCGCTCGGGCGGTAAATGGGCCGGTCGGTGTAGATATATGTTTTCTGCGCCGAAGCGAGCGACTGCGCCCACTGAAATTTGTCCGTTTCGCTCGAGACAATCGCGCTGTCTTCTCCCGCAAAAACAATAGCCCCCGTCGCCATGGGCGCGACCGGCGCGCGCGCGATGCCTTCGGCATCGGTTGTTCCGCCCGAAACCCACGCTCCATTCTTTCGATAGAGGTTAATCGCCGCACCGGAAACCGGAGCAAGCGTTTCAAGCCCGGTGACTAGATAGAGATTCCCTTTGCTTTCTTCTTGAACTTTCTTCGTGAGCGGAGGGTATTCGTCAACAACATATTCGCTGTTTTCAACTTTTTTCTCCTGAACGGCAAGGTTGGTGACGGTGAGAAACGAGCGTTCATACAGGCGTTCTCCGTGCGTGTTTTTCCGTATCCGATAATCGTAAACGGTTCGCCGATAATCTGGATGGCTGAATGTAAGAACATAGTGTCCGAGAGGACTGGGAACATATTCCCTAAGGTCAAGCTCGAAGAAATTCAAAGTGAAATATCGTCTGGGGAGCTCAATCCGTTTAGTCCATGTTTGTATGCACGAGAGATTTTCTCCTGGAAGAGTCGCCTGCGGACGAGTTTCGTAGCCAAGGTACCGAAGCATGGTTGGCGCATCCGTCTTACAAATGTGCAGATTGACATATTCAAGATTCTCCACGCCGTAGACAAGTTTGGTCCGCGAGGGAGTCGTGACGTTATAGGCCTTTTGAAGGTGAGAGAACCTTCGATGCATTTCAGCGAGCGCGCCGCTTTCAAACGCAAGCTCTTTTGCGGCAACCTGTCCAAAGTCGTCCTCAACTTGAAGCGAAATGGCGTACGCGCTCTCTGGAATAAGTCCGTAGCGAAGCGTGGTTTCAAATTCCCCTAAACGGCACGGGCTTCCCGGTTCTGTCGTGCCGACCCTCCATGATTCATACCAGTTCCATTTGCCTATGGAGAGGTTTGATTTTGCCGTTTTAGTATAAAAGTCTTTTTCCGCGGGCATTTTGAGCGGCGTGTTCGAGCAGATTTTGAGTTCAGTGAGCTTCGCCCCCTTCGCTCCCGCTTCAGGAAGCGTCCGTAGTAGCGCGAGTTTGGGGAAAACGGTGACGGCTCGGAGGAGTGGCTCTACAATAAGCGAAACGCCCTCCGTATTTACTATTCGCTTGAACGTAACAGGAATCTCCTCTCCGTTTACAAACGCGTCCGGCTCGAATGTAAGTACGATGAGGGTTTTATCCGGCTCCTTCTCGCACGCGGTACGGTCGAGCGGCGTGTTGCCATCCGAATCTTTCTTACAGCGTTCGCCGTATTCTATTGAGCGAAGGTGCGGAGCGACGATGTCGCTCGCCCCTTTGTCGATATCCTCATAAAAACGGATGATAAGTTTCCCCAGAGGGTCAAAAAGGTCCTGCGCGACGTGGCGCGACCGTTTGGACTCCGTCGTGATTTCAGCAATCACCTCGGGAACAGAAAAGTTGTAGGATATTCCTTCGTCAAGAATGATATCGCCTTCTTGAGGAATGGCTTTTCGGAGCGCGATTGAATATGAAGAAGCGAAATCCCAAAAGCGTTCTCTGCCATTTCGGTCCTTCGCGCCATAAATGGCAAGCGCCGACGTATCTATGTACTCTTTTTCTTTGCCGTTTTCATAGAGCGTCCGCGTTCCGTATTCCGCGATGAAAGGAGTGGCCTGCCCGTTCCCCGCTTTTACTTCAAGCTCCTGTTTTGTCCGTTCAAGATCCACCGGCTGGTTGAATCGTATGATGAGCGGTTGATTGTATAAAATTGAGGGGGTGCCGCCTGAAGTGTCGCCCCATGCGCCATGGGTATTGGGGTAGGTGTCCGCGTAGCGAAGCGGCCGCGTCGTAAAGGCGTGCGTAATGCCTTGTATCGGCAGTCCATCCATGGAAACAAACCCATCCTTTATTTTCACCGTGTAGCGAGCGGAACGGACAAGACGTTTTTCGGGGATGAATTGCAGATTTCGCGTGCTAATCCATTTGAATTTCCCTTTCGTTGGCGGAGTTATTTCAATGGGAACGTCGCTTTCCTGGAGCGCATCAAGCGTTGTAATGGGTACCATTGGGCGATTAAAGACGATGGTTATATCGCTCGTTTCCGGCGCTTCGGAGTTTTCACGCGGAAAAATGGAAAGTACTTTTGGGTCCTCGTCCACCAAAAAGTCTTTTGAGAGCACGCCGTCTGGAATCTTGAGCGATACGGTGTAATAGGCGCCCTCTTTTAGTTGCTCTTTCGGTTCAAAGAGAAGCTGCCCCCTGCTTCCTCCGGCAACCCACTCCCCTTCAATCGCCGGTTCAAAAGTAACTTTTTCATTCGCCTCCGCCGGCGTAAGAGACATTTCCTTGGGAAGCGCGAGCGCGACAGCCGCGCTCTTTGAGACTTTATCTCGAACAAGCGTGTATGTTTCTTCGACCGCGCTCTTGGGCGCCATCCGCTTTGCGGGCGTCATCAGAAAGATAAGCGTGGCGGCGATGCAAAGCGCAAGCAGAACGCCGATACCGATCTTGAAATCGCGCCGCAAAAACCATGGAGCCGCTTCTGTCCCGCCTTTCGAAAATGGTCGAAACGGCTCACCTAAAAAAGGCGGCGCCACATTGGACTCTGCTTGCGGCGCGCTTTGTTTCGAAGTCTCTTTTTGAGTTTCGTCCATGCGGGGAATGATATCGCATTTTTACTGTCCGTGGTATATGTGCATAAACGTGATTTATTCCCACACAAGGGTTGAGTCGTCGAATTTCGACTTGACGGTGAGCGTTGGCTTTCTCGCGTTGGTAATCAATCCGGCCTGCCTTGCGGAAATGCCCCAGTGGGGCGCGAGAAGAAGGATTAATTTTGCATCGGTTTCGTTCACGATGACAAGAGCTTCTTGACCGCCATGCCAAATCTCATACGGCTCCTTTCCTGAAACGTTGCGCCACTCTGCAAACTTTCGCATGACCCTCGGCGGCGCCCACAAATTGGTGAGTTTCGCCGAGAGTTCGCGCGGCTTTAGAAAGTCGCCGAAAAATTTGGATGGTATTCCGCCACCGGTTATGTGCGTGATGCCGTGAAATTTCACCTTCGGTTGCGGAACGCCGTCGACGAGACTGTCCCAACCATTAAGATAGGTGAGAAAGCCTTCGTAGAGAGCAGAAGGCGCCGCCGCTTCTTTAATGGGACTGTTGCCGAATGGCAAAATCGTCGTTTTTGCCACGCAGAAATAAGGGTTATTTTGGACAAAAAGTGACAAAAACGCTATTCGGCAACAGTCCCTTAATGTACTTCTTGGCCTCTGGAACATTCCACCATTTCCTTCCGAACCGCATTGCGAGCGCCTTGCGGGCGGAAGTCCCGCCATTGGCTCGCAGGCCGCCGTCGCGAAGCGCGATGACGACTTGGCCTGGAGCCGCCTCCTCGCCGTTGATGAGCGCGTTCTCGTGAAATACCGAATACATTACGCCGCACCAGTTGCATTGGTAATAGCAGATGGGTTTTCTGAAGCGACGCAAACGCCCATCTCCGCCGTCTCGCCTTTGAGCAGAACTACATCCTGTTGTTTTGCAACACGTCTAAGTCCATTTATCATTTCGCAGAAGAGCAAAAAGGGTTTTGACCCGGATTCGCCAAGCGAGGATACGTCAAGCTGATTGACGAGTACAAGGGGTTTGCCGCCATAGCGAACACTGTCCATGCCGGTCATTGCGAACAGGTCATGGCCGGAGTAGGCGTGAGCAATGGCCGCGGTCGTGATGACTGGTTTGGTTCCGTTGCCATCGGGCTCAAGGCTGAACTCGCATTCTGGCGAAAGTTTTTGAAGGCGACAGGTTCTCGGTCCGCGAAAAAGCCCCCGCGAGCGGTCGGTAACGACGATGTAGGGGGAGTTTTCGTAGGAGGCGCGACAAATTCTCGCGGCAAAGCCGCTGAAGTTATCGCCCACATCAAGACTCACTCCATCTGCCGCGTAGGTCGGCGCTGTAATCGCTTTCATTCTATCTATGAGATGATTACAAAACTATTTTTAAGCGAAATTTAGGACTTTTTGTTCGAGACGAGGAAAGCCAGCAAAATGATTGAGGCGTAGCCCGGCTACGACGAAAATCATTTTGCGCCAGCTTGACGAAGTATCGGACAAAAAGGACAAATTGCAGCAAGAATAGTTTTGTAACCATCTCTATGCTTTTTGTTGAGGTTATTTGTGTGCTGACCCTGTTTTTACGTAGAACAAAGCCGGAGTAACCCTAATCAATGGGAGTATTCTCCCATCCTAAGATGAGCATGTAATCAGTTTAGCATTTCTTGATGGCGGCGAATAATTTTTGTTTGTTTTCGTGCATGATTTTTGCGTTTTCAAGATGGCTCATGCGAGTCATCTTTTCT
>Ga0209542_10003194_pt1 | contig 35256 bp, 32 predicted proteins | sample RifCSPhighO2_01_FD_184028 | JGI IMG/M metagenome (GOLD analysis project Ga0209542, IMG submission 184028) | Soil microbial communities from Rifle, Colorado - Rifle CSP2_plank highO2_0.1 (SPAdes) (version 2) | ecosystem: Environmental > Terrestrial > Deep subsurface > Rock core/Sediment ...
AAGTTGGTTGCGAAGGCAATAAAAGAACAGGTGGAACAATTGATTTTTCTAACTCATGACCAACTTTAACAGATGCTTTTTTCGTTGAAAACGAAAACTTCTTTGGTAGAGTTTCCGGTTTGGACCCGGAAATTACCGGAATCAAAGATAACTGATATTTCTTTAAAGACTCTTCAGAGGCGTGCCATTTACCATACTTGCCATGGCGGACAGCTTCAATCCGGCCGGTTCTTGAAAGCCATCCCAAGTGGTCCTTGGCGTAACCGTATTTATCAGATAAAATTTGGAGCGGAAAATATACCTCACCAGTTGGAGAATTTTCTTCACTAGAGATTACTTCATCTCCGGTGGGTAAAACTAAGTTTTTATTTGATTCTTTTTCAGTCATGAATAGAGCGAACAAAAGCTCCATTCAGCGCAGAAATTTTTAAGGACCAGAAAGGGGTTAGCCATACGAGGTTCACGAGACTCACGAGATTCACGAGAAATGCAATATTCACGAGATTCACGAGATTCACGAGAAACTCAATGTCTATGCTAATTATACAGCATTCCTTAATAGTCACACAACCCAAAAACTAGATCGAAATTAATACTCAAAATTAAGGTCAAAAATAGGTTGTTTTTAAGACCCAAATTTACCCCAAATTTAGACCTAAATTGATGCCAAAAAAATAGGCCAAATAGGGACCTGAAATTGATTGTTCGTTTAATCAATGGTTTTAGAGGATTAGTTTTATTACTAAACTCTATAAAACATTAATACTTATTTAGATAAAATAATTCTAATTGTTTCCTCAGCAGACCTCTCCCACTTAAATATTTTGACCCTCTCGTAACCTTTTTTTATGAACATATTTCGAAGGTCTAAATCTTCAATAAGCACATGTATTCCATTTGAGATATCCACAGCACTATTTGGGTTTACAAAAATTCCAGCATCTCCAACCACTTCCGGCAAAGACGAATTAAAAGAAACCACAACGGGAGTTCCGCAAGCCATTGCCTCTAGAGGAGGAAACCCAAACCCTTCAAAAAAGGACGGGTAAATAAAAACTGAGGCAAGAGAATAATAAAATTTTCTATCTTCGTCTTTAATATAATTTTTAAAAATTATATTATTTTTATACTTTGAGTTTTTTGCCTCATGATAAATATTTTTATAAAGCCATCCCGGTGAACCAACAATAACTAAATTCAAATTTTCAAACTCTTTTGAATTTTTCAAAAGACTAAACGCCTCCATTAATCCTGAAATATTTTTGCGGGGCTCAAGTTTGCCCAGAAATAAAATAAATTTGTTGGGAAGATTATTTTCTTTTCTGAATAACTCCAGATCCCCCTCCGGTGGTCTGAACACCAAATCTGAAATTCCAGAATAAACTACTTTTATTTTATCTCGTTTGAGATTATATTTTTCCATTAAATCTTTTTTAGTTGAATGAGATACTGCAATAATTTTATCTGATAAATTAGGCTGGCATAAATTCCGTCCTGCTTGAAAATTGTGCCAAAGATTTCTTCGCCATGAAAAAAACTCTTTAAAATAAACGTAGGACAGGTCGTGAAAAGTTGTAACTCTTTTACAATTTGAAGATAAGGGGGCCAAAAGAAAATGGGGTGAGAAAAAAACGTCTGCTCCCCCAATCATTTTATCTATGTGAGGACGATTTGTCAGCCATGCAATACCAAAGAATAATTTATTCGACAGTCTAAAACTAAATACTTCTACGTTTGGCAATTCCATCCATTTGTATTTTTTTAAATTATTTCTAAACGAAGAATGAAATAACTTGAATTTTATGTCCTTATTAGCTGGAATTAGGTGGGCAAGTAAATTTTCGGTATATTCTTCTATCCCACTTTTCACACCTGATCCCAAAACCCTGATGTCTATTCCGATGGTCATAAACGTAAAACTAAAAGTGCAAAGCGCAAAATAACAATTTAAAATTTAAAACTATTTTCTTCCTTTAAGGGTTAGAATGCTTGAACCAAGTATGTTTGCCAACTCAACTGTTTCCTGTAATAGAAAATTTACCTTATTAGTATCGACTTTGCTTGAATCTCTTAATAGTCCCAGCCAAAACTTGCTTTCATTTGCTGATTTAAGAGCATAACTAAAGAAATTTGTGAAATCTTTTTTACTACTACCCGCTTGAGCTTCGATTATATTAGCCCCTATACTGGTAGCACTTCTTAGTAGTTGTTTTGATATCACATCAACACTTAAATCTTTCCTATCTAAGAAATCGATAAATTTCATAACACTCAAAGCATAAACATATGCCCTCCTCTTTAAATCTACTTTAGGTTTTGAGTTGTTGTTTTGCATTTTTCGCTTTAAACTTTACTCTTTAGAATTAAGTTTTTCAAGTATTCTCTGCTTAAACACTTCTACATCAAATTTTTCTGCCTGAGCACGACAAGTTTCCTGGCTAAAATCAAGACTATGGAACTTTTCTATGGCCAACTGGAGTGATTCGGGGGTTTGTTCGTCAAAAAATATCCCAGTCTTGTTTTCAATAATTGTCTCTAATGCTCCACCTGCTCTATAGGCAATAACCGGCCTACCCGATGCCATAGACTCAAGTGGAACAATTCCAAAGTCTTCTTCTTGTGGAAAAATGCATGCCTTTGCGTTGGAATAAAGATTTGCAAGCTTTTCATCAGAAACTAATCCTAGAAATTCTACATTCCCCGAAGCCTTGCTTCTGGAAGTTCCAGAAGCAAGGCTTCGAAGTTTCTTAAACTCCGGCCCGACTCCAACTATTTTTAAGGATAATCCGTTCTCATTAAACGCCTTAACCGCCAAATCAAACCTTTTATAGGAAACCAGCCGACCGACCATTAAAAAATAATCTCCGACATTACCAGAAACGTAAAATTTGGAAACATTCACGGGCGGATAAATCACTCCGGAATCTCTTGAGTAGTACTTTCTGATACGGCTTTTAATAAAATCGGATATTGACCAAAATTCGTCGACTCTCAAAGATGCTTCCTTATCCCAAATTCTCAAATAAGTTATAAAAGGAGGAAGAAACTTTTTTATCACCCTAGAATAACCAAACTCCTCAACAAACTTCTGACTATTGTCCCACAAAAACCTGGGTGGAGTGAGACAGTAACAAACATGTTTTGTGTTGGGCTTAGTTATAATCCCCTTTGCAAAAGAGGCGGAAACAGAAATAACTAAGTCAAAATCAGAAAAATCAAACCGTTCTATTGCCATCGGCATCAAAAGCGGAAAAATTCTGTGATGTTTTTTGGTAAAAGGCAGATTCTGAAGAAAAGATGTTTTTATGGTTCGCCCCTCAAATACACCCCCAGTTGCATCCTTGTCATATAAAAGTGTATAGATGGGAGCTCTTGGAAATAAGGCACACAAAACCTGAAGCATCCTTTCGGCCCCACCAAACTGATTGAGATATTCGTGAACAAAAGCAATTTTCATAAAAACTCGCTAGGTGGCCGATCTATCTGTAAATATTTTAACTAAAGTTTTGACAACCACCTTAAAATCTAGCCAAAGAGACCAGTTTTCAACATAAAAAGTATCCAGAGCCACCTCTTGATCAAACGGCAAGTCTGACGATCCGGAAACCTGAGCTAAGCCAGTAGCTCCGGCCTTAATAGCAAGAACTCTTTTGTGGTGTTTTTCATACTTCTCAATCTCGTCAGGCTGATGTGGGCGAGGACCGACCAAGCTCATATCCCCCTTTAAAATATTCCAAAATTGGGGTATTTCATCAAATCTATATCTTCTTATAAACCGGCCTACCCCCGTAATTCTCGGATCATTTTTTATTTTAAAAAGAGGACCATCTTGTCTTTCATTAAAAACCACAAGGTAGGGTTTTAATTCTTCGGCATTTTTTATCATCCCCCTAAACTTTAACAGATCGAATTCTTTGTTTTTACTAACTCGTTTCAGTTTAGCAAAGACAGGGCCTTCTGTTTCCCATTTGATAGACAACGCAATCACGGCAATAACAGGAGAAAACACCAATAAGCCCACAATTCCATAAAACACGTCTAAAACCCTCTTTATGACCTTGCCCCAGCCATCAAGAGCGGTCCTCTTTAACTCTATAAGCGGCATCCCGTTTATAACACTCACCTCATAATTTGTAGTCATGGTCTGGCTTAAATTTGGAACAAACTTGAAAACAAGGTGGTTCTCATTACAAAAATCAACAAGCTCCACTATCTTATCGGCTGGATAGTCGTGATTAGCCAAAACGACCTCGTCTATACCTGGATTTCCTACTGAGGATTTAATATCTTCAATGTCAGGATTTAAAAGATGCTTGACAATTCTATATCCTGAAGAAGGGTTTTTAGTTATCTCATCTATAATTTTCGTAGCAGACTGATCATTACCAACAACCATTATCTTGTGAACACCAAAGTCGTATTTTGACACAAAAAATACCTGAAGATATCTGATCAACATACGCCCCATAAATACGAATAGAACCGCAAAAAACCAACCACCCAGAACTAAAAATCTTGAGTTAAAAAGTTCCTGTCTTAAGAAAATATACACAATGATTATCATCACGGTCGCAGAGGACGAAACCAATACTTTAGAAAATTCCTCTGCTATGCCCATTCTGACTTTCATTGAGTAAAGACCAGAGATTGTATACGAAAAAATAAACAGAACCGAAACAAAAATAACCAAATAAAGATAGCTCGAGAGAGGAAGGTTGAACTCAAAAAGAACAGGCCTAAGAGTCCGTAATATTTCAGTTCTGAATATATATGTAGTTGCTCCAGCCGCCAAAAGCATCAAAAAATCCATCGGCAGACGAAGAACATTGAAAAATAAATCCGCTTTTTTCATAATTCTATCGGAAACAAGTTACCACAGAACTTCCTAATTTTCAATCAAAAACCCTGATAACTGTCTCGCTGAATACACATCTTGAATTTTAACGTGATGGTTTCAGTAGAATTGTAGAGTAGTTGATTTATTCCCTAAAAAGAGCTATAACTATTGGGTCTTGTTCATTAGATAGTCGCTCTTTGGGCTTTATGGCCCATAGAGAGGAAAGTCCGGGCACTCTTTTCGCTTATTGGCGAATATAAAGGGTAGTGGGTAATCCCCATCCACGGCAACGTGAGAGGTGCGATTAGAGACGCATTTAGTCGAAAGACAAAATGAAGCAAACCCCAAACTCCTGATAATAACATCGGGAAGAGCTTAGTTCTCATCGAGGGGTAATAAGATGAGAGTTGAAACGGCTAAATCCTTACTCGGGTGCAAGGTCAAACTGTCGCCTTTGGTGACAAGACAAGTAGACCGCTTGAGCTTGTTAGTAATAACAGGCCTAGATAAATGATTATCACAAACAGAACCCGGCTTACTATGGGCAAGACAATTTAAAAAATCCCCTACGGGATTTTTTAAATTAGAATAATTTATTCCCTTCTCTATCCAGCACCTGATTCACTATCCTGTCCGCCTCACGATTCTCTTCCCTGGGAATGTGGCGGAAAGAAACCCCGCCGAAATCAAAAGTGAGATTCCAAATTTCAATAAAAAAGTTCTGGATATTTTTATCTTTGAGTTTATACTCCTTATTTAGTTGTTTTACTATAAGTTCGCTGTCCAGCAAGAATTCTACAGAACTTGTCCTGCATTTATCCGAACCGATTAACTGCTTCAATTTCTTGAGGGCAAATATCACCGCCCGGTATTCTGCTTCATTATTGGTGGTCTCTCCGATATACTCGCCGTACTCTTTTTTGCCCATCGAGCCCTCAACAACTACTCCGATAGCCGCCGGGCCCGGGTTGCCGCGAGAACCCCCATCAGTATGAATTGTTATTTTATTTTTCATCAATTTTTTTCCACGGAAAAGGCTGGCCTACCATAATCCTAAATCCTGCCGCTGATTTATGGCCTCCTCCGCCGTATTTTTTAGCAATTTCCGAAACATCCAAAGTTCCATCAGATCTTAATGAAACTCTAAAATTACCGTCATTGCTTTGATGCCATCCTATCGCCATAGGAGGCAATTTTTTACTAAGCAAATTACCCAAGTCGCTGCTAAACACAGAAGACACATTAACAGAGTAGGTCCGATATCCCTCAAATTCAACCTCCATTGCATCTTCTTCTATTATTTTGTCGCATAAATTATTCCATTGACGCATAAGCAGTTCTCCATTCTGGCGAAATTTTTTTCTTGTAATTTCGTCATCATCAAATTTTTCTATAATATTGTCCCAAATCTTAAAATCAAAATTAAAAAGATCAAAATATGCCAAAATCTCTTTAGAGTTAGCAATTTTCCAATTCCATGTGTCCCTATCTTCTATATGCTTAAGCAAAGTTGGTGTCGCTTTATTTGGATGAAAATATTGCCAAGACAGAACAGCTCCGGAGTGGTTTATGTCAAACAGTTTTTCGTTAGCCAAGCCCAGAACATCCATGGCTGTTTTATGATGATCAATTATAACTATACTTTTATTTTTCTTTTTTAAATCTTCCATGACCTGTTTAGGGTAGGCAAAATCAATAAAATAAATCTCTTTCCCAATGAGATCGGCTGACGGTTTATCGCCATGGTGGGCTCCAATGTAGTCAACTGTTTCTCCAAACTTTTTCCATGCTGCCCATGCTCCGCCAAATCCATCCGTACACTCGCCATGATAAATTACAGCAATATTTTTCATAAAAAAATTATTTATTATCGTAATAACTCAGTGCTTCAAGCCCAGGCAGTTTTTCCCCTGCTAAAAACGATAGCATAGCTCCACCGCCGGTTGAGACAAAATCAAATTTATCCATTAGGCCTATTTTATCAATTGCCGAAACAGTGTCTCCTCCGCCAACTATTTTTGCGGCTGATGATTCGGTAATCGCTTGGGCAATTTTATTAGTTCCGTCGGCGAACTTATCATCTTCAAACATTCCCATCGGGCCATTCCAGATTATTATTTTAGAATTTTTGATTATTTCCGAGAATTCCTTAATTGCCTCAGGGCCAATATCCAAAATATTATTCTGGGAAATATTATAATCCTTTGGCATGGCCAGTTGCGAATTGTTTAAATCCAAACCCGCTAATAATTCCGAGGCATTCTCATCAACAACGGAGTCGCCAACATCTTGCCCTTTTGCTTTCAATATATCATTGGCAATTACTCCTCCGACCAATATTTTGTCTGCTTTGCTCAAAAAGTTTTTAATTACCGGAATTTTTGTAGACGCTTTGGCGCCGCCCATTATCAAAACTTTACCATTTTTGGGGGCATCGATAACACCTTGAAGCTTAGCAACTTCTTCTTCAATTAAAAACCCTGCATAGCTCGGCAACACCTTGGTAATTGCCGAAACCGAGGCATGATTGCGATGGCATACCGCAAAATCATTATTTACATAAATATCAAATCCCGCCGCGAGCTTTTTTGCAAATTCAGGGTCGTTCTCTTTCTCTCCGGCATTTTGGCGGATATTATCTAAAAGCGCAGGCCCAGCGTAATGCTCCATGTATGAGCCAACCTCCGGCAAGGTTTTTAAAAAATTAACTTCATAACCAAGAAGCAAATGAAGTTGTGGCAAAAGAGCAGTGAATGATTGACCGACCGATTCATCGGAAACATGAGCGACCATAACCACTTTTGCGCCCTGGTTCACCAAGTAGTCAAGCGTTTCTTTCTGCTTCTTGATGCGGAACGCTTCTTCAATCTGCCCCCCGTCGGAAACCGGAATATCAAAATCAACCCTCAATAAAACTTTTTTGTCTTTTAGGTCGGTTATCTCCCGCAAAGTTCTCATGACTTAAATCATATCACAAACTCAATTTTTTATTTAATAGATAAGTATTGCCGTGTTATAAGAGTCTGTTTGATTAATTACAAGTCAGACTTGTAATTAATGTCCGAAGTCGTTGAGTTCTTCTATACGGTGAAGCATAGCTTCTTTTGCGTAAGATTTAAATTCTTGAGATGATTCAAAAGAGAGGGAAAGAGCATCTTTTGCACATATTACATCGGTTGTATGCACAAACTCTACAAGACTGGAGTAAGAATGCTCAAGACCCCACGCAAAAGCATCGTCAAAATTACTTAGTGTGTATGTAAATCCTTTGGGATGACATTCAAATACATTTTTAACAAGAACGTAAACAAATAAATTTTTAAGATAAATATTATCCCTCAAGTCTGCAGTTTTCCCTCGATAGCTACCCTGAAAAAGACTCCCTTTCTCTTTGTGTTTCAGGTTTGAATAAGTACTCATACTGCCGCATAATTTCTGCATAAATTTTGAAATACCACCTTCGGAAGTTTCCCGAAGAATCATATGAAAATGATTTGGAAGTAAAGTCCATGCAAGTATGTCACATAAAGGTTCTTTTTTGGGCCAATTTTCTGGCCGGATACCCAGACATATATCGCGCGTTGATTTATCCCAAAACTGATCACGAAACACGTCATTTAGATAGCACAACCCGCGAATAAATCTTACTCGTTCATCTTCATCTCTAACAATTAACAGTCCACGCGCTCCACGTTTAATTACATGAACAATAGATCCTATCGCATGTGGTTCAACTCTCATGGTCTAATCTTATATTTACAAGTCAGACTTGTAAATACCCTTTCTTTTGAGTTAAACAAGTTTGAGAATTTTTACAAATTCTTCTTTATTTACACTGGCACCACCAACCAAAACCCCTTCAATTTCTTTTTGTCCAATAAAATCAGTTACATTTTTTGACGTTACCGAACCTCCGTACAAATAACGAGTAGTAGGTAGTTGGTAATTAGTAGAAAAAGCTTCTTTAATTATTCTTATCGATTCAAGGGCGCTTTCCGGTGTGTCCGGACGAGCGCCAGGAGTTGTGCTTATCGCCCAGACCGGTTCGTAAGCAATAATACACTTGCTAACTTCGTCTGAGTTTAGTCCGGAAAAAGTTTCAGAAATCTGTTGTTTTAAAAAATCCCTGAAGCCATCGTCCCGTGTTTTTTCTCCAATGCAAACAATTGGGGTCATTTCATTTGCCAAAACAGTTTTTAGTTTTTTATTTACAACTTCACCTGACTCGCCTAGTCTCCAGCGCCTGTCAGAGTGACCGACTATGACATATTCCACGCCCAACCTTTTTAGTGCCTGACCGGAAATTTGCTCTCCGTCTTTCAAAGATACATCTTGTGCGCCTAGCGATGACTGATGTTCCAGATGAGAAGTTTTTAAAACATCACCCACCTCTTCTAAAAAAACAGTGGGTGGACAAAAAACAAGAGAGAATTCCCTTTCATTTGTAGAGCCGAGGTAGTCATCGGTAAAATCCAAAATTTGCTCAGCTTCAGCCCAGGATGCGGGAAGGTTTTTCCAGTTTGATATGATGTATTTTTTAGACATGTTTCTTTTTTAAATGACTCCAAACATACCAAACAACCAAAACCACGATAAGTCCTACGATTAAAATATCCGCCTTCCTGAAGTAATCGTGTAGAACATTCCAGTTTTTTCCGGCCTTTAAACCAACTAGGGCCAAAAAGAGGTTCCATGGTAGTGCTCCCAAAAAAGTAAGTAAGGAAAAGCGTCCCAGGCTCATTTTTGCCACTCCGGCTGGTAAAGAAATAAAAGTTCTGATCACGGGCAACATTCGTCCCCAAAACACGGCCACATTCCCATGTTTAACAAACCACCTATCCGCAGTATCCAAGTCTCTTTTGTGAATAAAGATATATTTACCATAATTTTCTAACACCCACCTGCCCCCGCTCCTGCCCATTAAAAACAAGATCAGTGACCCGACAAGGTTTGCAACAGTAGAAACAATAACCACCCCCAAAATACTAAACTTACCGCTTGCAACTAAAAAACCGGAAAACGGAATAACCACTTCCGAAGGAATGGGAATAGCGGCGCTTTCTAGTGCCGACAAAATAAAAACTCCGGTATATCCGGTAGTGTTAATGACTTCAAGCGCCCACTCACTTACGTAAGAAATTAGTTCAACCATTTTAAATATTCACTTCCCTCAGAAGTTTTGCCGCTTCATCAGGATCAACCGTGTTTACAAATACATTTGTGCCCAGCTCCATTCCAGCCGCAACAGAAAACCGGGGCATTATCTCAATGTGCCAGTGATAAAAGTCGTATAGATCTTTATTTTCTTTTTTAGCAGGTGCTGTATGAATGAAAAAAGTATAGTCAACGCCATCAAGAGCAATGTGCATTTTCCTTAATACCTTGTTAAGTATCTGGGACAAAAGTATCATGTCTTCATCCGGTACATCTCCAAAGTTGGAACTTTGTTTTTTGGGAAATATTCTAACCTCAAAAGGAGTACGGCTGACATAAGAACAAAGAGCGATAAATTTTTCATTTTCGCATACAATTCTTTTGTTCTGCTCAATTTCCCAGTTTATGAGCATTTCGTGAACCTTCTTTCCGGTGCGTTCAAAAAAGTCCTTTGCCCCAACCAAATTCTTAAGAATACCGGGGGGGACTATGGGCATCGATAAGATTTGAGAATGATTATGATAAATTGATGCTCCGGCCAAGTGACCGCGATTATGAAATATCAAAACATAATCTCCGCATTCATCTTTTGAAATAGAATTATATCTCTCTTTATAAACCTGAAGCACTTCTAGCGTCTCCTCGTCAGAAAACTGAGCAAAACTTTTTTCATGGTCTCTTGTTATTACTAATTCGTGAAACCCTAATCCATCAGTGACAAGAAATGGTCCAACATTTCGGACCGAAGTACATTTACCGTCCCTAAGGGCCGGAAATTTATTCTTTACAACTTGAGTCGTCCATTCTTCCTTAAATTTTCCGTGCCATGTAATTTTTTTGCCCTTATTATATACCAGTATCGGATCCTTGTGGTCTGACTTTTGAAGGTCCTCAAAAGGACAAGTGTCTTTTTCTTGATAAAATTTGTTAATTTCTTTGGGACTCGGTTTTTTCGCCCGTTCAGTAGAAATTAAAACCCAGTCACCAGAAATCAGGTCTTGTCTAAATTCATTTATCATCTAGTTGGTTAATTATACTCCCCGCTCATTAGATTCCATCTTATTTTAACCGTTTCCATCAAAACCTGAAAGTACGCGCTCAATCCGACTTTGCTGTTACCAATATCATTCTTCCAGTCTATGGGCACTTCTTTAATTTTATAATGATACTTTCTTGCCAAAGCCAAGGCTTCCACATCCCAGCCCCAACCAAATATTGTTGTACGGGAAAATATGTTGTCTGAGGCTTTATTTAAAAATATTTTAAAACCCCGTTGTGTATCAAAAATACCGGGAACCGCCACGATTTGAATAAATAAATTGCCCATCTTGCCGAATACTCTCCTCCAAATAGGCTCACTGCCACTGGCCACCTTAGCCCCCCTCAATGCTATAGAACCAACCACAACACCATATCCATTCTCAAAATAGGGCATCATTTTTTCTATATTTCTGATATTTGTTGCATTGTCTGCGTCCATAATCAATCTGTAATCCCCTTTGGCTTTCAGCATTCCCTCTTTTACGGCATAGCCCTTTGAGGATTTGGTGCCCACAATTGTTAGATCAATAAGTGATAACGTGGGTATTATTGGAAGCAAAGAACCAACCACTTCTGCAGTCTTATCTTTGGAGTTATTTTCTACAACAATTATCTCATGGCTGATATTTTTTTCTGTCAGGTAGCCAAAAACGTCCTCTACGGTATTTTTAATGTTTTTCTCCTCATTTTTTGCCGGAATTATTACGGATAAATACATAATGTTAGATATTAATATGTTATATTAAAAATTGACATAAAACAACTTAAATTATACATTTTCTAAAATTTATATTGAACTTGATATGGATGAGATAATTGAGACAACAATAAAAGACCAGAGTTTCCCCAAGCTTTTGTCCCAAATACATGATCCCCCCAAGCAACTTTATTGTCGGGGAAATATTTCTCTGCTGAACAGCAGCTGTTTTGCTATAGTGGGAACCCGAAAGCTGACAAGTTACGGAAAAGAAACGACCCAACAAATAGTCAGGGACCTTGCCAACAATGGGTTTACTATCGTAAGCGGCTTAGCGCTTGGAATAGATGCGGTCGCACACCAAACAACCTTGGACTGCGGGGGTAAGACCGTAGCTGTTCTTGGAGGCGGAGTTGGTGACAAAAATATCGGACCCAGAACCAACTTTCATTTAGCTCAAGATATACTTAAAAATGACGGCCTTTTGATTTCTGAATACTCGGATGAAGAAAAGATTTTCGCATCCAATTTTGCCGTAAGAGACAGAATTATCAGTGGACTTTCCCTGGGAGTCTTGGTTATAGAGGCAGACGAAAAAAGTGGAGCGCTCATTACCGCCAAGTGTGCCCTTGACCAAAATCGAGATGTTTTTGCCGTACCAGGAAGTGTTCTGTCTCCAAGATCTGCCGGTCCTAACTCTTTAATTCAGAACGGGGCTAAGCTTGTTATGAACGCTTATGATATCATTAATGAATATCATGAAAATTTACAACTATTTTCCGATAAGAAAAAGGTGGACTTAACCAAAAACCCAACGGAGAAAAAAATTGTCAACCTGCTTGATGAACATGGCATTCTTTTTGTGGACGATATAATAAGAATGTCCGGTATAGAAACGTCGGTAATCTCCGTATCTTTATCCATGCTTGAAATTCGCGGTATCATAAAACACTTAGGCAACGGAAAATATAGAAAAATTTAGAATCACAAAATAATGATATTTACATCCTGCTACGATCGTATCAATGTGTAAATAATTTTTAAAAGTTTAAATAAATGAATTTAGTAATAGTGGAGAGTCCAATGAAAAGCCGTACAATCTCCAAATTTTTGGGTAGCAATTTTTCCATACGAGCTTCTGTTGGCCACATCAGAGACCTGCCAAAAAGCAACAAAAAAGCCATAGACATCAAGGGTGGCTTTGTTCCCCATTACGAAATAGACAAGGACAAAATAAGCATTCTGGAAGACCTGAAAAGCGTCGCAGAAAAATCAGAAGAAATTTATCTTGCCACCGACCCAGACCGAGAAGGAGAAGCAATTGCATGGCATGTATCGGAAGTATTAGGTTTAAAAAACCCAAAAAGAATCGTATTCCATGAAATCACCAAAGAGGCCATCAAAGAAGCCCTAGAACACCCGCGCCAAATAGATATTGGACTCGTGAAGGCTCAAGAAGCACGCAGAGTACTTGACCGACTTGTTGGTTACGACCTTTCCGGTCTAATTTGGAAAAAGGTTCGTTATGGATTATCCGCCGGACGCGTCCAGTCACCAGCTCTTCGCATCATTGTTGAACGCGAACGCGAAATTCGCACTTTCAAAAGTGAAACTTACTATATTATCGACGCGGATGTGTTTGGAAACAACAAGATTACCTTTAGAGTTACTTGCGAAGAAGAACCAAAAAACGTTAAGGATGCAGAAAAAATTCTTGAAAAAAGCAAGACCGGTTCGTGGTTTGTTAAAGATATTACAGAAAGCGAAGTTAAACGATCACCTCGGTCACCATTTACGACCTCAACGCTCCAGCAGACAGCAAGTTCACGCCTCGGATTTACTCCATCTCGAACAATGGGCATCGCCCAAAAGCTCTACGAGCAAGGATTCATCACATACATGCGCACTGATAGCGTCAACTTATCCGCTTCTGCCCAAGAACAAATCGTAGGTCTCATTGAAAAAACCTATGGCAAAAAATACATAGAACCACGAGTCTACAAAACTAAAAGTAAAAATGCTCAGGAGGCGCATGAAGCAATCCGCCCAACAGATGCCGCACGGGAAAAAGCTGGAAATAACGAAGACCAGAAGAAACTGTATCGCCTCATTTGGGAACGGACGATCGCCTCACAAATGGCCGATGCCAAGCTTCTGCGCGCAAAAATCACTGCCACCATCAAAGAAAATAATATCCCTGATTTTGCCGCTACTGGTTCGCGTGTTGTCTTTGATGGCTGGCTTGCCTGTGACACTCGAGCCCAAGGAGAAGATGTAGAGTTGCCAAAAGTTTCCATAAATGAATCATTAACACTTAAAGATGTTGTAAGCGAGGAGAAGCACACCGAACCGCCACCTCGCTATTCAGAAGCCGGACTTGTAAAAGAACTTGAAAAACGTGGCATCGGAAGACCTTCAACATATGCTTCCATTATCAAAACCTTATATGACCGAAAATATGTAGACAAGGAAGGTCGAGCGCTTAAACCTACCGACACCGGCGAAGTTGTTAGTTCATTTCTTGAAGAAAATTTTATGAACTATATTAACGATACCTTTACCGCCGAAATGGAGGACAAACTTGACGATATTGCAACCGGAACAAGAGAGTATCTTAAAACTCTTCAAGATTTCTACACACCATTCCATAAAGATGTTAAATCTAAAGAAAAAATAGACAAATTGACTAATCTTGGTCCAGCACCGAAAGAATGGCAATGCCCCACTTGCAACGGCTCCATGATTATTAAACTCGGACGGGGTGGAAAATTTATGAGCTGTGAACGTTATCCCGACTGTGATGGTGCGCGTCGCATAGACGGCTCGGTAGTTGAACCAACCAAACCGATCGGAACAGATGATAAAACTGGCTTGTCAATTTTTGTTCTTGATGGCCGATTCGGACCATATGTTCAGTTAGGCGAGAAAACTAAAGAGAATCCTAAACCACGACGTTCCAGTATTCCGAAAGAAAAAGACCCTTCAACTATTACGATCGAAGATGCACTTAAACTTTTAAGCTTACCCCGTATGCTTGGTACTCATCCTGAAACAGGTAAAGAAATTATAGCCAACATTGGACGCTTCGGCCCATATGTTATGCATGACGGAGATTTTCGTTCACTCAAAAAAGATTCCGGCGACGACGTCTATACAATTGAACTTCCCCGCGCGCTTGAAATATTTAAGGAAGAGAAAAAAGTCGGAAGACGAGGAAGAAAAAAGAAAGAATAAAAAAATCACCACTCCATTACCAGTGCTCCTCCCTTTAGTCCACGAATAGGAATTGGAACGTTATCAAGGTTTATGTCCCATCTCAAATCTTTGAATTTTATATTTTCTTCAACAAGTTTTTGCTTGTAGGTTTCTATCGATACAGAAAAATAGCCATCGGCTTGAATTGATTTTTCAGTAGTTACATCTTCTAGATCAAACACGAAAATTCCAAGACCAGGAGAACACAAAACATTGTAAGCATTTTTAATAACATTCCATTGTTTATTGGTTTGTATAAACTTAAGAACTACATGCCCAAAAGTTATATCAAAGGGGCCATTAAGAATCGGAGTAGTTATGTCATGTTGAATCACATTTTCTTCTCCACCCAAATGTTCAGTGGTAATATCAAAAGTAATTAACTCAACGGGCTTTTGCAGAACTTTTTCAAAAATTAGTTTATGCAGTTTTACAAATCGCTTATCAGCACAACCAAGAACAGCAACTCTTACTATCTCAAATTCAGGCTTATAATTAGTTTCTAATAGAATCTTCTTGAGCTCTAATTCCTTAACAAAAATCCTCCTAATAATTTCTTCATCGGAACGATTGATATGTTTTTGATGGTAATTAGAAACCGTCATACTCCAATTTAATCATCAAAATCTCGTTATCGCAAGCAAAACCCCTTCCCATTTAAGGCCGTCTGGTTTCGAGGTCTACACAATGCCTAAATTGATTGCGTAAAACAACGAGATTGCCCCGCAACTTTTCGTTGATAATTTGCTTGTGTTTAAAATGGTGCGTACGAGCCATTATAAACTCACCATGATTTAATTTCATTTCAGCACTTTATTTAAACAACCTTGATCCTCTATTGCCAATCGTCACTTATCAACCCAAGCAACCGGCGAAGGGTGTGCCCTTTTTGTAAAATTAGTAGATTTTAGAAAAAGGGGCACCCCGCAGTCATGCATAGAGGTTATGAGGTGCTATTCGGATAAGCGTAGTAAATATTGAAAATTAAGCCGAAAAAGATTACCCTAACCATATCATGACGTCAATCCTGGAAAAAATACTGGAAAATCCTGCTTATGGTGAGTCGGACAGAAAGCTTATAACAAAGGCCTTTGAATTGACAAAAATAGCTCATGCCGGACAAAAGCGACTGTCGGGAGAAGAATATTTAAGTCACCCTCTTCATGTAGCCTATTTTTTGTCGGAACTGGGGTTAGACGCCACCACAATTTCCGCCGGAATTTTGCACGACACCATAGAAGACACGTTGGTTACCCACAAAGAAATAGAAAAAGAATTCGGTAAAGATATAGCTTTTCTAGTTGAAGGAGTTACAAAATTAAGCAAGATTGAACGTCCCGCTCCCGATATTGACGTTGCATTGAGCCGCAGGGACTTGGTCTCAAAAAGGACGAACTCAACGGGCGATAATTTCGACACTGGGGCGCTAAAAAAAATGATCTTCGCCATGGCTGAAGATATCAGAGTAATTCTTATCAAGCTGGCCGATCGTTATCACAACATGGAAACTTTAAAATACAAAGACAAAGCAAGCCAAAGAAAAATTGCCCTTGAAACTCTGGAAATATACGCGCCAATCGCCGCTCGGTTGGGAATGGGTCGACTGAAGGGTCAACTTGAAGATATGGCATTCCCATATGTCTACCCCCTTGAATACTCCCGGTTAATAAAAAAGGTGAAAGAAAAATATGACGACAGAATAAAATACATAGAAAGAACTAAACCAGTTATTAAGAGGCATCTTGTGAGTGCGGAAATAAAAATCTTGGAAATGAATTCCAGAGCCAAACACTACTATAGCTTATACGGTAAAATGCTCCGGAAAGAAATGGATGCGGACAAAATATTTGATCTCGTGGCAATGCGAATTATCGTTCCCGACATCAACTCCTGCTATGAGACACTCGGGATACTTCATAAATTCTATAAACCACTGCCCGGCTTAATAAAAGATTACATCGCCCTACCTAAGCCTAACGGTTATCAATCACTCCACACAACTATTTTCTGTGAAAAGGGGCGGGTTGTTGAAATACAAATAAGAACAGAGAACATGCATGAATATGCTGAAAACGGCATCGCTGCCCATTGGGCTTATAGTGAAGGTGGCAAGAAAAAAGGAACTATGGCAAACATTAAAGAAGTTCAGTGGGTTAATCAGCTCAAAAACTTCCTGAAGGAAATAGCCCCCAGCGAGGGACTGACAAACTTAAAAATAGATTTTTTCAAAAACAGAATCTTTGCCTTTACGCCAAAAGGTGAAGTTAAAGATTTACCCGACGGAGCTACTCCCATAGACTTTTCCTATGCCATTCACACGGACTTAGGACACATGACTAGGGGTGCTAAAATAAATGGCAAAATTACCACCTTAGACCATGAACTAAAAAATGGAGACGTAGTTGAGATAATAAAAGGCAAAGACAAAAAGCCATCTTTTGATTGGCTGAAAATTGTTAAAACAGCCGAAGCAAAGAAGAAAATAAAATCGTTCTTCAAAGAACTTGAAGAAAAAGAAACCCCTGAACCGGAAAAACCAAAAACAAAACTAACCAAGAAAACAAAAGATCAAAACAGAGAACCGTCCTCCGTAATAGGAGTACCAATCATTCAAGGACAAAAAGGTCTTCTGTATAAACTTGCCAAGTGTTGCAATCCCACCACTGACCATAAAATTAAAGGCTACATGACCGTCAATCGCGGTGTCTCAATTCACGTTGCCGACTGCCCTAATTTAAAAACACCAGCCAGAGGCTGGTCCGCCTCCGGCGGAAAAAACGGACACAACGCCCGCCTATTAAATGCTTCTTGGTCGGACCGCAAGAAATAGCCGTGTCTCTTCCAAGGTTTCTCTTCCAAGGTTTAACCTTGTAGTCTTGACTGAAAACTTTCCAAGGTTTAACCTTGTAAACATGCCCACTAAAATCACACCGGAAGTAGGAGGATTCTATCATGTCTATAATCGAGGCGTTGAAAAACGCGATGTTTTTTTAAATAATAGTAATCAACAACGTTTTCTAACCCTCCTCTACCTTTGTAATAGCACGCATCCCGTAGATCTTAAGCTACAAGGTTTAACCTTGGAAGAAGTACAAAATAATGATCGAGGCAGCCAAATTACCGGAATTTGCGGATATTGCCTTATGCCAAATCATTTTCATATTCTTCTTAACGAAAAACGGGCAGGTGGTATTAGTACCTTCATGCAAAAACTTACAACAGCATACACTATGTATTTCAATAAGAAGAATGATCGTGTCGGTGCCCTATTTCAAGGAACCTACAAACTTAAACATGCCGACAATGACGATTATTTAAAATATTTGATTTCATATATACACCTAAATCCAATAAAGCTGATTGATCCGCATTGGAAAGAAGATGGAATTCAAAATCTTGCGAAAGCTAAACAATTTCTAGAATCTTATCAATATTCAAGCTATCACGATTTTCTTGGAACTCCACGAATAGAAAAAATTATTTTAACATCAAATTTATTACCAGAATATTTTAACTCTTATGATTTCGAAAGGACAACTGATGATTGGCTCACCTTCAAAGACGCTCTACAAGGTTTAACCTTGTAGAGCGTCTTTACTTTTCATCATCCACAAAGCCCTCATAAAGAGCTAGGACGGTGAAGCTACTTAACATCATCCAGAAGAATAGCTCCTCAAACGGGAACCTTAAACCTGCAAGTTCCACCCAGCCAACATATTCTCCTGGGAAATACCATTGGCCAAGTTTTATGGCTGTCAGCTCATAGATCAAGAACAGCATAAAAAAGAAAGTGCCTGTTTTAAAAAACTTAATGAAAAGTGTGGGATATTTTTTTATTACCCAAATTATTGGGATTATCCCTGGTAGGGCCAGAAAAAAATAGGCATAACGAAGATGAAAAATGTTTCCTTTTACAGCAAAGATGCCCAGGACGAGAACAAGAGCTACTAATACCGGGATGGCTAGATATTTAAAGCGTTTTGAGATGCGTCCTCTTTTTTCTTTTTCGTAGAAGTGTTCGTAAAAAACTATAATAAACAAGGCCCAAAGAATAAACCAGATCGGTTCATCTGCTGGCCAAAAACCAAAAAACCGATAATTAAATATAAGTTGTGACGGTAATTCATTCCACGCATTATTTGCTGATATTAAGACGTTAAAAATAAAGCCAAAACCTACTCCAATTAATGCCGAGCCCACTAAGATCCTTTTAACAGGCTTCTTTCTGCGAATGACCATGTAAATTGTAGGGATAACAAAAAAGAATAGAGCCGAAGTGAGTGGTTTAACATTAAATTCAATAATAACAGGTACCGAACAGAAAATTATTCCCAAAATAACATAAAAATCAATTCGTATTCTTGTCATACTAAAATTATATCATAGGATTGAACGTCCACAACGGGTTAAGCCACAGGCCCCATTGCTTTATTTCAGTAAAATTTGAACTTCTATTGCCAATCGACATCTACCATTTAAGCAACCAGCGGAGGGAGACACTTTTTACAAAATTAGTAAATTTTTAAAAAGGTGTCTCCCTCCGTACGCATAGAGGTTGTGCGGTGCTATTGAAATAAGATGTTGGGGCTGGGTTTAGTCAATAATTGACTTCGCGATTTTGTTGAGGTCTTCAAGGGTGGCGAACTTGATAATAATTTTCCCGCCCTTTTCAGCGCTTTGGATGAGAACCGGAGCGCTTAATGTTTCCCCGAGATTCTTTTCAAGTTCAATAAATTTACTACTTTTCTTAACAGATTTTTTGTTTGGTTTAGACGCTGATGCCATACTCTCAACATCTTTTGAAGAAACACCTCCGGCCAAAATTTGATTATAAACTTCTCTCTGTTTGGCTTCGTCAACAAAAGAAAGCAGTGCCTTTGCATGGGCGCGTGATAATTTATCAAACCTTACAGCATCCCTGATGTCTTTGGGTAAATTAAGTAATCGGACAGCATTGGCAACCACCTCTCTGGACTTGGAAACTTTCTCGGCAATTTCCTTTTGAGTCAAACCAAATTCTTTGGCCAACCGGTCATATGCCTCTGCTTCTTCAACTGGATTCAGGTCTTTTCTTTGAACATTTTCTATTAGAGCAACCTCTAACCTATCCTGTTTGTGTTCAAATTGATCTCTTATAATAATCGGTACCTGGGGCAACCCCGCCATCTGTGACGCCCTCAACCTTCTCTCCCCGGCAATAAGCTGATAAGAAACTTCCAGTCCCTTAGCGGTTTCCGTTTCAATTTTAGTAACAAGCAACGGCTGAAGAACTCCGTATTTTCTTACGGATTTTGAAAGCTCTCTAATTCCATCTTCGTCAAAATCACGCCTGGGTTGGTCAGGGTTGGCTTTAATCTTATTTGTTTCAACGTAAAAAACATTCTCTTTGCGAATTTCAGGTTGCCCAGTTCCTTCATTTTGAGGGATAAGAGATCCAAGCCCCTTTCCCAAACCAAATAACTTCTTCATGTTATTAATTTAATCTTATAACCTCCTCCGCCAACTGCCTATACGCTCTGGCCGCTTTTGAATCAGGATCAAACTGTAAAATTGTCTTACCGAAACTTGGCGATTCCGCCAAAGATATCATTCTGGGAATTACAGCATTAAAAACTCTGCCCGGAAAGTTCTTAGAAACCTCATTTAAAACCTGATTGGATAACTGATTCCTTCTATCATACATTGTAAGCAAGACTCCCAACACTTGCAAATCTGTATTAAGACCGCCCCTCACCAGTTCAACTGTTTTTAAAAGCTGACTCAGTCCTTCAAGGGCATAATATTCGCATTGAACAGGAATTATAACCCTCTCCGATGCAGCTAGAGCGTTTACGGTTAAAAGTCCGAGTGAAGGCGGACAGTCAATAATAATATAATCATAATTAGTTCTTAGAGAATCCAGAACTTTTTTTAAACGCAGTTCTCTTTGCTCCATTGAGACAAGCTCCACGGTTGCTCCGGCCAAACTTTGAGCCGCCGGCAAAATATCAAATCCGAACAAGGATGTTTTTTTAATTACTAAAGCCGGATTAAGATCGCTAATCAAAGAGTGGTAAACGTTGGAACCGTTTTCGGCAACATGAACACCCAGTCCAACAGTAGCGTTTGCCTGAGAGTCTAGATCAACAAGAAGAACATATTTACCAAGAGCCGCTAAATATGCCGAGAGATTTGTACTCGTTGTGGTTTTCCCAACACCCCCTTTTTGGTTGCAAACACTGATGATACGAGCCATAGCTTCATTCTAATGCTTTTATACTAAAAAGCAATTGAAAAATCTGTTCAAAAGTGATAAGGTATGCCAAGAGTCTTGCCGCTGTGGTGGAATTGGCAGACACTCACGACTCAAAATCGTGCGGGAGCAATCCCATGTCGGTTCGACTCCGACCAGCGGCACCACGTAGGAAATGTCAAGTTGACAGTTGCGCAAACCTACACACCCGTGTTATTATTAAGTTATGAATACGGTAACTATCCCTAAAAAACTAGCCGAAAGAGACGACTTGATTGTCATTCCCAGAAAAGAATACGAAAAACTTTTATTAAGCAAAAAAGTTTTTGAGTTTACCCCGACTGATACTGATAAAAAAACCATAGAAAGAGCCAGAAAAAACAGGCGAGCGGGTAAATTCCTAACTCTAGATGAACTCCAACGGAAACTGGGTTTTACAGATTGACGAATCTGTACATAAATTTCTCTCACGCATTCCTCGTAAAGACGCTCAAAGAATTATTTCGGTTGTTTCAAGCTTGCCGGAGAGTCCGTTTTTCGGCGATATTCAAAAAATGAAAGGCGAGGAAAACGTGTGGAGACGAAGAACCGGATCCTACAGAATACGCTATGAATTGATTCCCAAAGAAAGAGTTGTACACGTTTTTCTTATAGAGCGAAGAACATCGAGTGCTTACAAATAACCTGATAAAGAACCCGTTAAAAATATCGGCTCGCCTGCCCGCCTCTGGAGGGAACCGTATTTTAATATTTTTTATGCCAACTTCTTATTCTAAAATTACTACTTTATATACACTAAGCATGAAGTTAAGTGGCTTTGCCCGTTGTCTAGAGAGCTACATTAGACGTCTGCCAATCCAGCTACCGTTAAATGCAAGGATATTAGATGTTGGATGTGGTACTGGGATATTGGGTATTTCAATGAAAAATTCTTTTCTAGCATAGAAAATAATATCGCAATACATAATTTGCCCAGGAAGGAATTTAATATTGGAATAGCTGACATCAACTCACCGGAGGAAGTGCTATTGACCAATAAACAAAGCAAACTGGCTTTGGGCTCAGAGACTTTTGATGTTGTTATGGTTGGAGCGGCATTAGGTTATTCGGTTGACTCAAGGAGGTCAATTGTGCGATTATTAAAGCTAGTTAAAACTGGGGGGTATTTTATTAATGTTGAAATGTCAGAAAACATTATTGGCAGAGTTCTTAGTAAACTTTTTAAATATAGGAACCCAGGAATAATCAACACAATCAAGGTTTTGAGGGAGAATGGTTGTGTTGCCAAAAAAATACCATTCTCGTTGACCGAACTACCAGCCGGGTTGTCACGTATTGGAATTATTGCTCAAAAAATATGACAGAAACTTTCAGGGGAGAAAAATTAGACCAGTTGGTTCACGAGAAGCAAAAGTTTGGAGTTTTGGGGCATAGAATAGAAAATAATCATTATGTCGTAGATATTCGTTGGAAAGATGGACACGAAACTGAAGAACATTTTCCGGTAAAAGGATTCCCTGTTGTTAATCCGAAAACCAAAGAGGTCCATAATTCAATTGAAGGAAAGAGGGCTTTAAAGATTTTGGAAGAAAACGCTGACAAAATGACGGCGGAGGAGTTTTCATGGCTTAATTTTTCAGACATAAGACCAAAAAGATAAGCCCACTCTAATTAGACAAAGAGGCAGATTATGTTATTTTTGGACAAAATAGCATAGAAGGACCTTTACAATGAGGAAATTTTTTCGGTTAACGGTTATTGCAATCGGCTGTTTATTTTTTGCGGATTCCAGCTGGGCACAGGCAAAGAGTTTTGAAATTTTAAACAAAAGTGTTGAGCAAGGGGATGTTGTTATTGTAAATATTTTTTCTGAATGGCAAGATCCAACGGTGTGTGTTTTTGTTTTTGAGAAGCAATATGTACCTAATAAATTTGGCTATGTTTTTATCGGTGTTGATGTGAATACAGAACCTACCGGTACACCGGAAAAAACAGAAAAATATTTGGTTTATTTGGTGGAATGCGGTCGTGGGGTCAGGTTGGATTGGTATTACGACGAACTGGAAGTCAGAGAAAAAGAATTTGGAATTCCGTGGTATGTTGGCCCCGTTAGAACTCCCGGAAAAGCTGTTCAGGAACGCAGAATTAAAGACGTGGCTTTGATGAATAAAGCATATAGTTTGGCCAACAAAGACGAAAACTATGCTTCCGGCGAGTTTGTAATGCCCTTGAAAAATATTGAGGTAACCGATCTTTTTGGAACCCTACGTCTTTATGGACGATACAACAGAAAAAGTAAAAAAATAACGGTAGACAGAGAAGTGCCTCATGGCGGAGTTGATTTTAGGGCCAAGACCCCCCTACCGGTTATGGCTGTTAATTCAGGAAAAGTTCTTCTGACCCACTACTTCCCTCTTAGGGGAACCGAAGGAAATTTATTGGTAATTGATCATGGCTCCGGGATTCTTTCCCTCTATATGCATTTATCGCGGTTTAGGGTCAAGGCCGGAGATTGGGTTGAAAGAGGCCAAGTCGTTGCCCTGACAGGCGACACACCCAAGGGCGTTACTTATCGTCGCGGGAAGCCTGTCCGGTGGAACACGCCCGCCCACTTGCATTTTATGTTCAAAATTCACGGCGTGAATGTTGACCCGTTGGCATTTATTGAAATTGCCAATAAATATCGGGATAAACGATGAAAACTATCAGATGGGCATTGGTGCCAAGGTTTGTAATCATTTTTGTTGCTTTATTAGTTACTGCAGGTTGTGGAGGTGTGATAATAGTCGTTACTACCCCGGATACCAAAAAGGATGAGCAACATCTTCTTGCGCGGGCATTTTCAAGTGACAGCAATGATGATTATACCCGAGGCAAATTTTCCAATCCTCTCACAGGCACTCTGACCACTACCAGTCCATACGGAGTGAGAAGGGCGGGTAATCGGGTACATGAAGGCGTTGATTTAAAAGCCATTCTCCATACAAAAGTAAGGGCCATAAATAGCGGCAAAGTTGTTTTGGTAGCCAGACTTTCACGGGAAGGTTTGATGATTATCGTTGATCATGGTCGGGGTATTTTCTCGATCTATATGCATTTGTCAGAGGTTTTGGTGAAACAGAACGAAATGGTCAAAAATGATCAAACTATCGCCTACTCTGGCGATACTGGGGAAGGGGTTACTGGTCCGCATCTGCATTTGGGAGTGAGATTTGACGGTGGATACGTTGACCCGCTGCTCTTTATTAAAATCAGCAACAAATATAAAAAATGACCCCACCATGGTGGGGCCTTTTATTTTTTATTATGAAACTTCTTGTGAACCTCTCGGAGTTGTTTGTCGGTCACGTGGGTGTAGATTTGGGTTGTCGTAACAGACGAGTGGCCGAGTAAGGATTGAACAGAGCGAATGTCGGCGCCGTTGCGGAGCAGGTCTGTGGCGTAACTGTGGCGCAAGGTATGAGGTGAAACATTTTTTCCGACTATTCCGGCTTTGGTGGCATATTTTTCGACTATTCTCTGGATGCTTCGGGGGGTAAGGCGTAGATTACTTTCCTTTCCAAAACTTCCAGAAGCCTTGCTTAGGGGAATACGGATAAACAAAGCCTCGTCAATATCTGAACGCTTGCCGATGTATTGTTTTATATCTTCTTTGGCTTCATCGGAAAGAAATACTACTCGTATCTTGCCCCCCTTCCCTCTTATGCTCAACTCTCCCCTAGTTATATCAATTTTGTCTCTGTCTAACGAACAAAGCTCGGAAACACGCATACCAGTGCTGAACAAAGTTCCAAGGACAGCCCTGTCTCTTAGGACATCAAGATTGGTTCCTTCCGGAGATTTCAACAACCTTTCCAGTTCGTCAGCTTCAAGGAAAGTGACCTCTCTGTCTTCTTGTTTTCCAAGCTCAACTTTTTCTGCCGCGACTGATTTGATATCTCTTTTTGCCAAATATTTCAAAAAGTTTCTCAGGGCAATAATGTGATAATTCTGTGTTACTTTTTTAAGGGTGTTTCCGTCTTTGTCTCTAAGGCGATTTAAGTGAAGCCGATATTGCCTTATCAGGTCTTCGGTAATTCCAGAAGGATTAGATACTTTTGCAAATTGAAAAAACCTATCTAGATATCGCCCATAGTTTTCCATGGTTTTAGGGGAGCGATTTTTCTCTATTTCAAGGTGTTCCAGATATTGTATTTTGAGTATCTTGACCCCGCTCTTGAAAGTAGACTCCGAAGGGTGGTTTTTGTTTGTCATAACTATTAGTTAATAATTACTGCTTACATAAAACCATGGTTTATTGCGTAGCCATCTGCTTTCAAGGGCGGGGTTGATATCCATGGTCATCGTGTCGCATAATTAGTATACCAAAAACAAAACAAACAGGTAAGATTCTTCCTTACCTTGCGTTATGTAATAAGATGCGGTATTATTTTAAGGTTATTTGAAAATAGAGGATAATAGTGATGTTCAGATCAAGAGAAAATGGTTTTGGTTTTTGGGAAGTTTTGGGGATTTTTTGTGTAGTTGTCATTATATTGGGCAGTGTCTCTAGTGTATTTTTAAAAGAACATTACACCAGTGTTTTAAAAAAGAACTTCAACATATCGTCTCTGAATCTTTCTGAGCAAGAAAAAACTATGATTGGGCCAATGGTGAGAAATGTTCTTGAAGAACTTAGTCAAGAAGAGAATATTGCCAAACAAGAAGAGAACAGACTTTCAAACAGAAAAGACATAACTCCAAACAATATGGAACAAGCCATAACTGAATTGAGATCAGCACATAAGAGAGCTTACGATACTCATAATAAACTAATAGCTGTTTGTCGTGCGGCAAATTATTTTTCTTTAATTTCTGATGACTTGGCACTGTGCAAATGGCACTAAAAGGAGAGGAAAAACCATGAATCAGGCAAAATTGAAAATGTTACTTGACGAAGCGGCTAGCCCCAACACTTCTTGGCAAAGAAGAAATGAAATTCAGCGCAAGTTGCATCATGCTGCAGTGATTTGGCTGGGTCCGGTTGTTAACAAGCTTTATATTGATACCACTCAGAATCGACCCGATTTGTTGCCATATTTGTTCCCATTTTTTGCGATTGTTTGTGGATATGATAACACCGGTTCAACTTTCCCTAATGTGGACTGGTCGCTTATGTAGGACACCGCTCTTTTTTCCCACGTCATGTTCTTAGACATGACGTTTTGTTTTAACTAAAAACTTCAGAAAGCGGAAACTGGATTTTTGTTAAGGGCTGTGATATATTCAAAGAAAGTTAATTAACAACCGACTGATATTGAAAAAGATGCAAAATGAATGGGGCTCATAATGTTGGCCATAGTTCTCGAAGACATCGAGGTCTGCGGCCAGTATTGCCTCTCTCTCAAATTGTCGGTTTTGTATATGGCAAAAGTAAAAACATATAGTATGGACTTTGCAGGGAAACCCCTCAAGGTTGAATTAGGTCGCTTGGGTGGTCAGGCAAATGGTGTTTGCGTCGTTCAATACGGCGAAACCACTGTTATGGTTAATGCTACTATGTCAGTTGCTGAAAAAGCCGTTGACTATCTCCCCCTTCAGGTTGAGTACGAAGAAAAGTACTATGCCGCCGGAAAGATTAAGGGCTCAAAATGGATGAAGCGTGACGGCCGGCCTTCAGAAGAAGCGATACTTGCGGGCCGGTTAATTGATCGTCCTCTCCGTCCTAGATTTAACAACAAAATAAGAAATGAGATTCAGGTTGTGGCAACAGTGCTGTCGTTTGACGGTGTCAACGATTCGGACATACCGGCACTTTTTGGCGCCTCTTTGGCTCTTATGATTTCAGACATTCCTTTTGACGGGCCAATCGCCGGTGTTCGTGTCGGTCGTGTAGATGGTAAACTCGTTTTTAATCCTACCTATGCTGAAAGAATCTCAAGCGATTTTGATATCGTTGTTGCGGGGACAGAAAACCGAATCAACATGATTGAAGCCGGCGCTAAGATTGTGCCTGAAAAAGATATGGCAAATGCGATTAGGGCTGGTTTTGAATCCTTTAAACAATTGATTGATTTTCAAAAAAAAATCGCCGCGAGTCCGCCAGCTGGCGGAGGAAAACAAAAAAAGGATCTTGTTATCGCTGAACACGACAAGGTTTTGGTTGAAGAAGTCAGAAAACTCACGGAAGCCAAGCTCCGAGTGGCTCTTTACTTGCCGGGAAAAGGTAAAGATGAACTTTATGAAGGAATCGGAAAAATCAAATCCGAGCTTATGGATCATTTTAAAGAAACCTACGCCGCCGACCTTACTCTGGCTAAAAAATTAAGTGAGGTGAGTGTGATTTTTGAAGAAGAAATAGACAGAATGGTTCATAAAAATGTTCTTGAAGAAGAAAAACGTCCGGACGGAAGAAAGATTGACCAGCTCCGCGCGCTTTCGGCTGACACTTCAATACTCCCCCACACTCATGGTTCGGGACTTTTTAATCGTGGGACAACACAGGCATTATCCATTCTTACTCTTGCTGCTCCGGGCATGGAACAGTGGCTTGAAACTATGGAAATCAACCTCACTAAAAAGCGTTTTATGCATCATTATAGTTTTCCTCCTTACTCAACCGGCGAAGTAAAGCGCGTGGGAGCTCTTGGTCGTAGGGAAATCGGACATGGTTATTTGGCAGAGCGTTCACTTGAACCGATAATTCCAAACAAAGACGAGTTTCCTTATACCATCCGCGTAGTATCGGAAATTCTGTCCTCTAACGGTTCTTCTTCAATGGCTTCGGTTTGTGGCTCCACTCTTGCGTTGATGGACGGTGGAGTTCCAATTAAATCCCCTGCTGCAGGTATTGCCATGGGTTTAATGTTTGATGAAAAAGGCGAAAAGTACAAAATATTGACCGATATTCAAGGTCCGGAAGATCATCATGGTGATATGGACTTAAAAGTTGCCGGAACCAAAGACGGTGTTACTGGAATGCAGATGGATGTAAAAGTAGATGGTATTACAACAAAAATTGTTGAAGAAACCTTGGCTCAAGCTCGCAAAGCTCGTTTGGAAATTTTGGAAGTTATAACCAAGGCGATTGCGACTCATCGACCGGAATTATCGGCTCATGCACCACGCATCCAAACTGTTAAAATAAATCCTGCCAAAATCGGAGCCCTTATTGGCCCTGGAGGTAAGGTGATTAACGAAATTATTGAAAAAACCGGAGTTGAAATTGATATTGAAGATGATGGTTCGGTGTTCGTTACATCTATGACACCTGAAGGCATGAAAAAGGCTTTGGCGCTTATCGCCGAAGTTACCTATGAAGTAAAACCTGGAGATGAATTTGATGGTACGGTTGTAAGTATCAGAGATTTCGGGGCTTTTGTGGAAATTATGTCCGGCAAAGACGGTATGGTTCATATATCAGAAATCAGCAACGAAAGAGTAAACAAGGTAACTGATGTCTTGAAAATGGGTCAGAAAGTTCACGTTTGGGTCAAAGCCGTTGACGACATGGACAAGGTTAGTTTGACGATGAAGCCACCTCGAAGATAAAGCTCCGCCCATCCTCTCTCAAACCTGTTGCCTGCGCCTTCGGTCTCCTTCGGACAAATAATCAAATTGACTTCAATTCAGCTATGAATTTTGTTATCCATTCCTGCTTCGCGACCCAAATTCATTATTAGCTGAATTTTCAGCCAATTTTATTATTGTGTTACCCTCGGAGGCAAATGGTTTTCGAGAGTGTTGGGCTACGCTTAGTAATAGAACCGGCTTAAAAGGCCTGTTTTGGTTCTTGACTAAACTTTAGTTTTGATGTATTATTAGGATATCCTAAAAGGAGGGTGTCAGATGACAAGATTTGAGAGATTGGCGTGGATGTTGGCCTTCTCCCTCGTTTATGGCTGGTCTGTGCTGGTAGATGGCCAGCCCCTTGGCCGTATCATTCTTTTCGTCGGGATCATTATAGTTCTCGAAGCGTCGATAACACTCGAACACCGCTTCGTTGACGCATGGTACAGACCTCGTCGTTGAGGATTCGACGCTCCGCCGAAAGCCCTGCGCTTTGTCAGGCGGGGCTTTTTTGTTTGGAAAAATTAAAACAAGTATTCACCCAGTTCCTAGTATTGTAATAAAACAAAGATATGTTATGATATGTTTTTGTACAACAGGAGGGCACATGAAGGTTCAGGAAAAGCTTGGACGGTTTGCTAAGTATGCTGATGTTTTTTCCGTGACAGATGAGGCCGACAATCCAGTCGAGACTATTGAAGCCGGCGCGACTATTGTTCGTGGGCCGTTTCGGCTCATGACGAAAGATCAAATTGCTCGAGTGACTGCAATCGTCACCGAAAGTATGACAAATGGTTTGAACGACGCTGGACAGCAGATTTACGAGTTTCAGGGAAATGGTTGGCGTCCTCAAGCCAGGGTTGGTGATGTTCTTTTACAAGACGCTGACAACCTATCTGACCGTTGGGCATGTGGCCCGGAACTTTTCGGAGGAACCGGGTGGGTCGGTACTGTTCATGATGACCTCTCGGTTACTTATGCCAAACCTGGAAATCCAACTTTAGCGTTGGAACTTCCAGAAGGTACAGTGGTCAAGAGTCGTGAGGGATCGCGCACTGTTAAGGCTGGCTGTTATTTAGCAATTTCCAAGGCTGACAAGGGCGATTTCTATGTTTGGACACTCGATGTTGTCCAGGCATATGTTCGAGACTATGTAGAGTAGTTACGAGCCCGCACGGGGCTTTTTTTTGTTTTAAAAAATATCCAAGCGGAGCCAAATGTTCTCTCTGACATACCCGCAGACAAGCCACGAAATGAAAGGCGGACAATAAAGAGTCCGAAATAATAGGTCAAACGCCGAGTTCGCCAGCTGGCGGACAAGGAAGCAAGTGCGGGTTACCTGTTATTTCGGGAACTCTTTACAGACGCTCTTGAATTGAGTGGCGAAGGCGAGGACCGGATGGAAGAAAGAATGTTTGGCGAAACACATGTTTACAACTTATTTTTTGATTGTGTTAAAATTGTTTTATTAATGAAACTTTTAGTTTCTACTTGTAGTTTTAAGTTTAAATACTAAAAACTATTAACTAAAAACTATCAACTAATAAATGGCGGACGATCAGAATACTAAAACCATGGATATAAATGACTTAGTTAGAGAACTAAGTAAAAGTTCCACAAGTCCGGTGACAACACCTTCTGTGCCTGCTGGCGGGCAGGCTCCTGCTCCTCAGGCAAGTAGACCCCCCTTTTCTATTCCTAGACCATCTGTGTCATCTCCAACGTCCGATTCATTGCCCACTTCTCCTCCACCAACCAACGTACCCAGATCACCAGTTTCAACTACTCCAATTCAACCACCAATTACTCCCCGACCCCAGTTTAACGCTCCTCCATCTCCAATACCTCCCACCACACCTGCCCCCGCTCTCGGAGTGAAAGAATACCAGTCATCCATAAGGACAATGAGCGAGGATATTTCTAAGATTAAACAGGGCCAGAAGCCGATTGGGGTTGATATCCCAAGGAAGATTGAACAAGTTGTCCCAGCTCCTCAGCCGACAATACCTAAACCAGCAATGCCAAGCCCGCAGTTTAAGGTCCCCAATGTAAATCTTGGCGAAGCCAAAAAAACCGGTCCATTAACTCAATCAAAAAATTTCTCAATACCAAGCAAACCAGTGCCAAGTTCCGTACCAGTTGTGCCAAAAGTAGAAGCAAAGTCACAAATTTATGTTCCTCAAGAAGGATCAAAAGGCGGTAATAGAAATATGTTATTTATGGGGATTGGCCTCCTCGCCATAGTGGCAGGATTATTGTATTGGTTCTTTGCTTTAAGGTCGCCGGCTCCGGTTGCTGTTATAGAGACACTGACGCCGACTCCAACCGCTACCCCTATTCAAGATTTGAATTCTATCCTTTTGGGTATTAATGCGGAGAATATAAGCGTTAAAGATCCTGCTATGGATTTAAATACTTCCATAAAAACACTGGTCATAAATGGTGGGGAATTTAAGAATTTAAATGTTACTTCGGAATCAAAAGGACAATTTGTATTAGGATTACTTGATTTTATAGCTAAGCCAGTTCAACAACTGATTGATAATATGGGTTCTGATTACAAAGTACTTCTTTATGGCCAGAAAGAGATATTTGACTCTAATGGTCAGCTTAAAATTAATCCTGCTGTGGAAAAACGTCTTGTTTTTATAAACGAAGTAAAAGATGCCTTGACCGCGGTCCAGTTGGGTAAAGACTGGGAAGCGAGCATGAATGAAGATTTTAGACCCATATTTGAATTTGACCCTAAGAAGAAAGAAAGTGTGGATTTTAGTAACAACTTTTATGGAGGTTTTCCTATCAGATATAAGAATTTTAAGTATGCAGATAGAAGTATTGATTATGCTATTGTTTCTGTTTCTAATGGTAAATCGTATCTAATTATCGCTGGTTCAAGAGAAGCTATATATGCAACAATAGATAAACTCAAAGGTTTTTAGGTGACACATTGGTGACACCATTGTGCATAACATGTTGTCACCATCAAAATTTAATTAACAACCAGCCCCGCTTAGCGGGGCTGGTTGTTAATATATTGGCATTATTGGCCGTTGTTTTAATGGTGACATGGTGACAGTGTCACTAGGTGACATGGTGACAAGTTGTCCACAGTTTTGCTATTGCAGTGTCATCAAGAACTTTATATAATTAAGTTAGTACTTTCGTCCCTCACCTAACAAGGATTGGCAAGTCATGACAACAAGGTTGTATATCCTTGTTAGGTGAGGGATTTCGCTGGTCATCTGACACACCCGTGGACGATCGGCAATTCATGTCTCGCAAGAGACACATTAGGCGCAGAGCCCACACTACATATTTTTTAGGGGCGTTCTGCGCCTTTTTAGTTTTTAAGATCGCTGACACAACCTCTATGCATACGGAGGGAGACACCTTCATCCCACGAAGACCGCATAAAACCCTCCGCCAGTTGGCGGATGGGTTTTTGCTCTCTCTCGGCTACCCGCCTGCGAACGTTCTTCTTTGGGATGAAGGCGTCTCCCTCCGCTGGTTGCTTAATATGCAGCTTACAGTTGGCAATAATGGTTCAAAATGGTCCTGAAAATAAAAAACTAAAGCCACTTCTTGCGAAGTGGCTGTCTGGTCGAAATTCTACAGGAAGAACACGAGCCAGAAACCGACGGTTGCAACGGCCAGACTGATTCCACCGACAAAATTGTCCTTTCCAATCTGATCTCCCGTCACCCCCCCCATGCCGACCATCACCAAAATCTTGCCGATAAGCACTGCTTCCATATCCTGTCTCCTTGTGAAAGGTTTCAAGAGAAACGATATTTAAATCATATCAAATACAAACGACTTTGTCAAGGTCAAAAACCTGCCTTTTGAGCCGTTGATTTTTCCGCATCAGAGGGAGTTTGAACTCGTATTACTAACTGTGAGCTATCACCTAAGCAACCGGCGGAGGGTGTGTACCTTTTTAAAATTTAGCAAATATTTTTAAAAGGTACACCCCGCAGTCATGCATGGAGGCTGTGTGAACTATTCTCCAGTTGCTTTATTAATAAATAATTATTATCATACTAAACATCACACTAATTATCGCAGGAGGGGCGATGCGCTTGTTTGTCTATACGGCTTTTTTCTTCGGCAATAAATGGCATAGACGCCCAGTTGATTGAGGTAGAGGTTGATTCAACTCCTGGCATTCACGCTTTTAACATTGTCGGTCTTCCAGATAAGGCGGTTCAAGAGTCAAAAGACCGCATTGCTTCGGCTATCAAAAACAGCTCTCTGGCAGCCCCTAACTCAAAACACAGAAAGATTATCATAAATTTAGCCCCAGCCGACCTTAAAAAGGAGGGTCCGTCTTATGACCTCCCAATTGCCGTTGGTTACCTGATGGAAACCAAGCAGGTCCAGTTTGATTCTTCTAAAAAATTATTTATTGGGGAGCTTTCTTTGGATGGTTCTTTAAAGCATACTAACGGAGTCCTGGCAACAGCAATTTTGGCTAAAAAGCTTGGCTTTAAAGAGCTAGTAGTCCCCTTTTCCAATCTTGCTGAGGCTCAAATAGTTCAAGGTCTTGATGTTGTAGGGGCAAAAAATGTAAAAGAGGTGTTTGACCATCTTAATAATACCCGACCATTGTCTTCTGAAAGAGTCAAAACATTAGAATCTCTGGAAGAAGAAAGTGGTTTACTATTGTCCATAAAGGGTCAAGAAACGGCTAAAAGAGCATTGATTATTGCAGCTTCTGGTGCTCATAATATTCTGATGTCAGGACCTCCGGGTTCAGGAAAGACATTATTGGCTAAAGCATTGGCCGAGTTGTTGCCAAAAATGTCTTTTGAGGAAGCAATTGAGGTTGCCAAGATATACAGTTCTGTGGGATTGATTAAGAACTCTCCCCTATCGTTTAAAAGGCCCTTTAGAAGCCCACACCACACGACATCTGCTCCGGCGATGGTTGGTGGTGGCACATGGCCAAAGCCAGGAGAAATAAGTCTGGCCCACAGAGGTGTTTTGTTTCTAGATGAGCTTCCGGAATTTCCAAGAAATGTATTAGAAAGCTTAAGACAACCTCTGGAAGAAGGCACAATTTCTGTTTCCAGAGCTTCAAGTTCGGTTATTTTACCCGCAAACTTTACTTTGGTGGCGGCAATGAACGCTTGTCCGTGCGGTAATTTTGGTGAGGAGAAAGGTATTTGCTACTGCTCCCCTATCCAGGTTTTAAATTATAGAAAGAAAGTGTCGGGGCCATTATTAGACAGAATAGACATACAAATAAACATTCCGCGCGAAACAGTCGGGCAAGTAGATTCTCCCCTAAGCAAGGCTTCGGGGATGAAAATGGCGGAAATAAAGGGTAAAATTAACAAAGCCAAAGAAATTCAACTGGCAAGATTTAAAAATACCGAACTTTTAGCAAACTCTGAGATTGACTATAAAAATATAGACAAATACTGTGTTTTGGAGAAAGGGGCTGAGAATCTTTTAAAACAGGCCATAAACGCAAAGAACCAGTCATTAAGGGCTTATCACAAAACCAAGAAATTGGCGCGAACCATAGCCGATTTAGACGGTTCTGAATCAATTAAAGAAGAACACGTCGCCGAAGCGGTTAATCTGCGCATGAATGAGAAAATCTTGAGCGAGTTGGCTTAAATCCTGAACAGTTCACACAACCTCCATGCATGACTGCGGGGTGTACCTTTTAAAAATATTTGCTAAATTTTAAAAAGGCACACGCCCTCCGTACAAATAGAGGTTGTGGGGTACTATTGAAGTAAAGTGCTGGGGGAGCGAAAGTTTCGTGCGGAACCTAAAAACCACCTGTTGGTGGTTTTTAGTATTTCAGGAGAGGATTTCTTGCCCCGTGGACTTCAAAGTGGAGGTGACAGCCCGTAGAACGGCCCGTAGAGCCCATAAGAGCTATTAACTGACCCCTAGCGACGCTTTGTCCGGGAACGACCAATAGTTTACTTGCGTGGCTATAAAGCGTTTCTGTGCCGTTAGGGTGAATCAATTTAATGAACTTTCCAAATCCACCATTATATCCAATATTGTCAACTGTTGCAGCGTTCCCATCAGCTGCCGCATAGATCGGTGTACCACAAGAATTTGCCTTGTCAACTCCATTCCTTCCGTGAAGCCCTTGACTGATTCGTCCTTGGGTTGGAATCATGAAATAATCACCCAGATCAGGAAGATAGGAAAATCTCTTGGTTGTTGATTGAGTTCCTAACTTTGTTACAATTACTGATTTAATTTGACCGTCCGGAACAATTATTTCTAAGTTAACGTCTAGGGAATCATCTTCTGACAGGTTGTTAAAGGCGATTATTTTGTCTATAGTAACCCCATATTTCTTGGCAATTGAGGCAATGGTGTCTCCGTTTTTAATCTTATGTATTACTCCTGAAACTGGTGGAATCCTCAAAACTTGGTCCGGTTTGATACTATTAGCGTTAGTTAAGTTGTTTGCCCACATGATTGATTCAATGCTCACTCCGTAGTCGGAGGCAATAAAAG
>Ga0209542_10003195_pt1 | contig 35251 bp, 37 predicted proteins | sample RifCSPhighO2_01_FD_184028 | JGI IMG/M metagenome (GOLD analysis project Ga0209542, IMG submission 184028) | Soil microbial communities from Rifle, Colorado - Rifle CSP2_plank highO2_0.1 (SPAdes) (version 2) | ecosystem: Environmental > Terrestrial > Deep subsurface > Rock core/Sediment ...
GGAGGCTATCTACCAACAGATTCACTACTACAATTATGATAGGATCCATACCAAGCTCAAAATGCCGCCTGCCGTTTATGCAACATTAGTTAGAGAATAATGTCTTCATGAATGGGGTACTTGACATACCGTATAGACTGGACACCGTATATTATAATTAAGTTACTATTACTAATATGTTGCGGCGGACAAAAGAAGACATCATAAAAGAACTTAAGAAATGTTTTAAGGAGAATGGTAATAAAACCCCAAGTGAAAAAATATTTTATGAAACTACCGAAGTTAAAATAACTGATCGGAGAAAGTTCTGGCCTAATTATGGGGAGCTCGTACGCGAAGCAGGGTTAACACCTAATAAATTTGATAAGACTAAATATACTTCTAAACAACTATGTAAAATGTTTGTAGGAATTATGCGTGATAAGCATACATGGCCTACAAGGGGTCTATTAGATGTTAAGCATAACGAAGATCTAAATTTCCCAGATTCATCAACTTTTTATAACAAACTTGGTTTAGCGAAAAAACTGGCAGAGACTATTCTCGATTTTGTCGGAGACAAGCGAGGATATGATGATGTTATCAAAATATGCAATTTAGCTAGAGAAAAGTTTAAAGCTAATGATAAAGAGGTAGGAGAAGATTTGATCACAGGTTTTGTTTATTTAGGTAAACAACATGGGCGTTATAAAATTGGCAAAACAAAGAATTTATACCGCCGCCGCGAGGATATTACTCTTATGGGATCAGAAGAGTTTGATTTATTGCATTGGATAGAAACAGATGATATGGGTGGTATAGAAGCATACTGGCACACTAGATTTAAGCAAAAGTGGATTAGAGGTGAGTGGTTCAAATTAAGTCCTTCTGATATTAAAGTTTTTAAACGCTGGCCGAAAAAGATTGGATAACTATACAGCAAACTCGTAAGATTTATGTAAATCTGTCCAGAGGGAAGGATTCGAACCTTCGAAGGCATAAACCAGCTGATTTACAGTCAGCCCCCGTTGACCACTTGGGTACCTCTGGTTAGTATAGAAGATTATACCAAATATTTTTTATATTTCGGATCCTCAATAGTTATTTCATTTCGATTCTTCGTTTCGGCCCACTTAATTAAGTATTGCTTAAAAGATGATGTACAAACATAGAGATAATCGAAGTCATTATCTCGGTATTTTTTTGCATAATTATAGCTTTGATTACCTCCTGTTATACGTAAGCCTACTTTACATCGCCCATTTTTATATAATCCGGCATATTTAACTTGAACTTTATATAAATGTTTACCATCATCGAAAACGAGATCATAAGGTTGTCTGTCTCCTACAGGTAGTAACACTTCATACCCCAAGGAGTAAAGCTTTGCTATACATTGCGCTAAAGCGTATGAACCCTTTTGTTTCGTATTCTTAAAATTCATTGTAACAGTGTAATACACTGCTAGAGAGGTGTCAAGATAATTTTCTAATGGTCAAGAAGATTAAAATACAGTCTGGTGCAATTGACTACTCTGCCACCTCCGGTATCTGTATTATACCTAATAGTAAATCTGACTTCCATTGATGATATAATTTTCTAATATGGCTCAGCCGGCTTGGAGACATAAAAGAAGCTCTAATGTAAATTTTTTCTCAAATTTTTCCAATACTATTTTAGCAATAGTCCTGCTGTTTCTATTTTTACTGTTTGGAGCAGTTGTGTATTTTGCCACCCAAATTCCCTCTCCTGAGGATTTAACCACCAGAAATATTGCCCAGGCCACCAAAATTTATGATAAAAATGGTGAACTTTTATACGATATCTATCAAGGTCAAAATAGAACCCCGGTGAAACTGTCTGAGATTCCCGAATACGTCAAACAGGCCACCATCGCCATAGAAGATAAAGATTTTTACAAACATCAGGGTTTTGACTTGATTGGTATAGGCAGATCAGTCTTTAAGTTGTTAGTTTACAGGAGGGTAGAAGGGGGTGGTTCAACTCTGACTCAACAGCTGGTTAAAAACGCCTTGTTAACTTCTGATAGATCAGTCATCAGAAAGATGAAGGAGCTAATTTTAGCCATACAGGTTGAGAGAGTTTATAGTAAGGACCAAATTTTAGAAATGTATTTAAATGAAATCCCCTACGGCGGTACAGCTTATGGGATTGAGGCAGCAACCAATCTTTATTTTGGTAAACATGCCAAAGATTTAGCATTGGCCGAAGCTGCTCTTTTGGCAGGGTTGCCCCAAAGACCCTCTGTCTATTCTCCGTATGGCTCAAAGCCCGAACTTGCCAGAGTCAGACAAAAAGAGGTCTTAAGAAGAATGGTTGAGGAAGAATATATCACCAAAATAGAAGCAAAAAAAGCTGAAGATGAGCAGCTTATCTATCGAACTTCCCAAAATGAGCTAGGATTTAAAGCACCCCATTTTGTGCTATATGTCAAGGAAAAATTGATTGAACAATTTGATCATAACCTGGTTGAGGGAGGAGGGTTGCAGGTGACCACCAGTTTAGATTACAAAATACAGCAGGAGGCTGAAAAAATTGTCAAAGATGAAGTAGAGAAGCTGAAGGGGGCCAAGGTGGGAAATGGCGCAGCAGTTGCCTTGGATACCAAAACCGGCCAGATTTTAGCCATGGTGGGCAGTAAGGATTATTTTGGGGAATCTGAACCAGCAGGTTGTATTGAAGGTGACTCCTGTGTTTTTGAGCCCAATGTTAATGTGACCACATCTGAACGCCAGCCCGGTTCAGCCACCAAACCCATCAATTATGCCAAGGCTTTAGAAAAAGGATACACAGCAAATTATACCTATATGGATGTTAAAACGGAATTTCCCGGCGGAGCTAACAAACCTAATTATGTGCCAGTCAATTACGATGGTCAATTCCATGGCCCTGTTCAGATGAGATATACTTTGGGAAATTCATACAATATTCCTGCCGTAAAAAATCTGGCTTTGGTGGGAATAAAAGACGTGATGGATTTAGGTTATAAAATGGGAATTACTACCTGGGAACCAACAGAAGAAAATGTTTCCTCGGTTGGCCTCTCGTTAACTTTGGGAGGAAGAGAAGTGAGGCTGTTGGATCTCTCATCTGCTTTTGGGGTTTTTGCCAATAAAGGCAGGCAGGTGGACCCAATTGCCATACTGAAGGTGACTGATGCTAAAGGTAAAACTTTATATGAATACCGTCCCTCGGAGGGTAGAAAAGTTTTGGATGAAGGTATTGCCTTTATAATTTCCGATATTTTATCTGATAATGGTGCCAGAACCGCTGCTTTTGGATCAAACTCTGTTTTAAATATCCCGGCAAAAGTGGTGGCTGCTAAAACCGGCACAACTGATGAAAAAAGAGATAATTGGACAGTTGGTTACACGCCTTCATACGTGGTGGGAGTTTGGGTAGGAAATAATGATAATTCGGTGATGAGTCCAACCGTGACCTCCGGCGTAACTGGTGCCTCCCCTATTTGGAATAAAATTATGTCCGCTGTTTTGAAGGATAAACAAAATGAGCCATTTGAAAAGCCTGGTAACGTTTATCAGACAGAAGCTGATGGCTTAATGACCGGAAAACCTCACCCAGGCTCTCCCACCAGACGTGAGTATTTTTTAAGCAGTACCGGACCAACTGCTGAATCTTCTGCCTACCAAAGACAAAAGGTTTGCAAAAGTAATCTCCACCGGCTGGCCAATGATGGAGAGGATGCAGAGGAAAAAGATGTGGTGGTTTTGAAAGAAGATGATCCAACAGGTGCAGGTATGTGGCAAAAAGGGATTGATGAGTGGGTTTTAACTGCAGGAGATGCCAGGTTTGTGGGAGCAACGAGAGGTTGTAGTGGAATTCCAGGATTCAGTGCCGGTACAGGTGGAATTATAGAGATAGTGAATGTGGCAAACGGGGCTAATGTACCAAGAGTATTTGATGTTTTAGCCAAAACTAACTCCCCTGCCGGTGTGAAAAAAGTGACCTGGTTAATTGATGGTACCACTAAATCTACTCAGACCTCGGAACCTTTTGCACTGCATGTGGAATTTCCTGAAGGTGATAAAGGTTCACACACCATCACGGTGACTTTGGAAGATAATAACAGCGGAACTTTTTCCACCTCGATTGGCGTGACAGTGGCTTTATAAGGGAGTTGTAAGATGAGTCTTAATCCTGAATTAGAGAAAATAATTTCCCCAATAGATCCTCCGCAAAAGATTGGTAGGGAAAGGTTTATTGGTTTAGGTCTTGAGTTAATTGGGAGTTCTATTATGTTGACAGGGAAAGTAATAGATCATGATCTGGTATTTTTGGGAGGTCTTGTGGCACTGGTAGCAGGAATTAGAATTCTCTTCTCACAGAAGAGATGAAATTAAAAACTCATTTTTAACACGGCCACTCTTTTTTCAATCCCTAATTTATTTAAAACTCTTAAGCGGTAGTAGCTTTCTAGATTTGAAAATGTCCTTGGAGTTTGCAATTTGGCTTATAGTTTGATATAATGATTTCTTCATCAGGCTCAGTTGAGCCTGATTATTTTATTATGAATTCACAACTTATCGTAGCCATCACCGCATTTTCAACTTTTGTGATGGGAGAATCTAATTCTCTTGCTAATTTTAATGAGCAAGCCTTAGCTCAACATGAGATTTCTCTGGAAAACAGGCAGCCTGACAGTTGGGTCAACGGCATTTTTAAGGATAATATCCTGCTTAATTTGGCTTATCTGGATGGTAGAGTTTCCAAGAAGGAAGACATTGATTGGGATGAAGTCAGAAAGCCTTTTACTTATCAATTCAGATTAAATCCTGGTGAGGCTTTTGCTTATCATGAAGATGTTTTGCCTGAATATAAGGATAAGGTTGTTAGAACAACCAATGCTCACTTTAATGCTGCCGATGGATTTCAATCTGACGGGTATTTGGTAGGTGACGGAGTTTGTCATCTGGCTTCTCTAATCTATTGGGTTGCCAAAGATGCCGGCCTTGATACCCAAGCTCCCACCAACCATGATTTTGCCGTCATACCGGATATTTCCAAAGAATATGGGGTGTCCATCTATAATTACCCTGGCAGAGTTGAGGCCAATGCCAGACAAAATTTATATATCAGTAATAATAAAGAAAAAGTCATCACTTTTAAATTTGAGTATGACGGGACTAATTTAAAAGTTTCTGCAGTTGAAACTAACTAATTTCCATTTCCAACACAGCCACTCTTTTTTCTATTCCCAATTTATTTAAAACTCTTAAATGTACTTCAGCCAGATTACCTATTTGTCTTTTAGGGTGGAAAAGTTCACTCGCAACTACGTTCCCACTTGACGAGTGGGAAGCTAGAGTTTGGGCGATCTGATAAAGTTTAGCCAGTGGGTTATCTGTACCATTCATGAGGGCAATGGATAATCTGTAGCTTTCCGAAGGGTTTCCATCGGGTTCTATCTTAAATGCCTTCCCAATCTCAAATATCCCAATATCTTTGTATCCTTTTCTGATATTTTTTCCCACCACTTCCACCAAATTCGGCCATAAATTTTCTCTTAAGTATTCTGTTTCAGCAGAGATTGGATTGGCTACTTTTACCAGTTTTTCCTTATTAGCACTGAGTGTATCCAATATAGCTGTTGAATAAAAAGAATAAGTTTGTACTTCTGTTAAGCCTAAATCAACCAATTTGCCTCTCAAATCAGAGATTTTTTGGAATATTGGATCCTCTTTCTGTAAAGGCGCAGATTCGGAAACCGGTTCAGCCGGAATTTTTTCATACCCGTACATTCTAGCCACTTCCTCAATTACATCCTCTTCAATATTTACATCCAGCCTCCAGTATGGAACTGTGACCGCCCACGCACGCCGAGTCTGACTCGGCGAGGCTAAAGTAAAGCCTAGCTTCTGCGGGTATTCTTCTACTTGTTTATCTTCAAACTTTACTCCCACCAAATCCTCAAGTTTTTTCCTAGTCAGCGTGATTTTTCTGATTTCATCCTCAAAATCTCCCATCATGGTGATTGCAGTAACTTTTCCACCCAATTTCTCATACATTTTGATAGCCGCATTTAGAGCCTGAAGCAGCCTTTTTTTGGTTAAGCCATGCTGGAATCTTTTAGAAGCTTCGGAAGGAAGACTCAATCTGGTAGTAGTTTTTTTGATATTTACAGGATCAAAAATAGCAGCCTCAAGAAGGATAGTAGTGGTAGTTTCGTTGACCTCGGAATCTTTTCCACCCATCACCCCCGCTATTCCCAAAGCATTTAAGGGATCTGCAATCAGCAAATCAGTTTTCTCCAGATCTCTTGTTTTCCCATCCAAGGTGGTAATTCTTTCTCCTGCTTTGGTAGTTCTAACCACAATATGTTCATCTTTGACAGCCCTGGCATCAAAAGCATGCAAAGGCTGGCCATATTCCAGCATGATTAAATTGGTGATATCCGTGACATTATCCACCGACCTCATTCCTGATTCCTCCAGTTTTCTGACCCAATCCTCCGGGGATTTTTGAACCTTAAGTCCAGCTATTTTGGTAATGGTATAAAAAGGAGCTAGATTGGAGTTTTGCACCTCAACTTTACCGGATGGTAGATCTTGCTTATTCCAGGCGAATTCAGCCTCCTGGGGCTCTTTAAAAAGCATTTTTGAGTCGGTGATGGCAGAAACTTCATATGCTATCCCCCGCATGGATAAAAGGTCTGCTCTGTTGTAGCCTTTCATATCCAATTCCATAAATCTATTAGTTACTTCTTTGATACCAATGATTCTCAAAGGAATTAGTTTCACCAACTCTTCTAAAGAGCAATTTAGGTCAACCAATTCCTTGAGCCAAGATATAGATACTTTCATAATTTCTGTAAAAATTCTAAATCTCCGCTGTTAAATAATCTGATATCCTTGATGCCATATTTAAGCATGACCATTCTTTCAGGACCAAAACCCCAAGCTATACCTGAATATTTATCAGGATCAATACCACCATTTCTTAAGACTTGCGGATGGATCATGCCTGCACCTCCGATCTCCAACCAACCTATACCGCCGCAAACTTTACACCCCTTTCCTTTACAAAAAATGCATAACGAGTCAACTCCGGTCCCTGGTTCAACAAACGGATAATATTTAGGCCTTAATCTGGCTTTCGTGTCTTTTCCAAACACGCTTTTTAAGAAATATTCAGATAAAAATTGTAGGTGAGTCATAGATACTCTTTTATCAACGTATACAATCTCAAATTGTTCAAAAGTATGCTCATGCCTGGCATCTACATTTTCATATCTGAAACAGCGGCCGATATTCATAAGCCTGATTGGCGGTTTATTTTGTGATAGAGCCCTGATTTGTGAGTTTGATGTGTGAGTTCTTAATAATAACTTGTCATTTGTCACTTGTTGCTTTCCGCTTATATATAAAGTGTCTTGCAAATCTCTGGCAGGGTGATTTTCGGGAATATTTAAGACTTCAAAATTATTATAATCTGTATCAATCTGCGGAGCATCTGCCCGAACAAACCCTAACTTATTAAAAAGCCTGATAATTTCATTTTCAAATTGGGTTACAGGATGTATATGCCCTGTTCTTTTTTTGATTTCTCCACTTCGGGTATCCAAAGTTTCATTTTCCAGAGCTTGATATATCTCTTCTCTTAACTCTTCACGCTTTACCCTTATTCCTTTCTCCAGTTTCTGCTTTATCTGATTAAAAAGCGGGCCTACAGTTTTTAGCTCCTCTTTAGGTATGTCCTTAAATTGTTTGGAAAGGGTATCAACCTCCCCATTTTTGCCAAAAAGCCCAATAAAAATCTCATCCAAATCCTTTAAAGTTTTGGACGAGCCAATTCTATTTAAATAATCCTGCTGGATTTTTTTAAGTTTTTCTTCCACAAACTAGATTCTAGCAGTTAAGAGGTGGCTTCCGCAATAATTTTCTTAAAATCATCCGGGTTGTTGACTGCCAAATCTGCCAGGATTTTTCTATCCAGTAAGATATTTTTAGCTTTTAATCCTGCAATAAATTTAGAATAATTTAGACCTTCAACCTTAACAGCTATTCCAAGTTGAGTAATCCAAAGCCTTCGCATATCTCTTTTTCTAAGTTTTCTTCCGGCAAAAGCATACTGGCCGGCATGTAAAAGTGAAGATTTGGCTTCCCTGATATTTTTGGACCTGCCCCCCCGATGACCTTTGGTCAGTTCTAAAATTTTCTTATGTCTTCTGTGGGAAGTAACTCCACGCTTAACCCTTGCCATAGTAGCCGCCTTTCTTAAAAAAGTTTACTATTTTTCCAAAGTAACCTGTCCTGTTAATGCCAGAATAGTTTCTTGGAATTGAATTACCCTTTCTTGAACTTCCAGTTTGTTTAAAATTTCTAGTTTCCCTTCCCATATTATAGCCCTATGACCTTTTTTAATCTTCTTGCTTCACCTTTAAAAAATAGATAGCTTTTCTTCTGCCTTTCCAGCGCCCCTTTAGTTTTTTTCCTTTTCAGATGTCCAGCACCCAATTGGTGTCTTCTTAATATCTTACCTTTGGCTGTTATCTTGACCCTCTTTAGCAGAGATTTGTTGGTTTTTTGTTTGCTCATCCTTTTTGCCTCCTTTGGATTTTACCAAAATTACTGATAAATTTCTACCCTCAAACCTGGATTCTCTTTCCACGCTAACATGCTCGCCCAAACTAATTAGAGCCTGTTTTAACACTTCATGACCTAATTCAGGGTGAGTCATTTCCCTGCCTTTAAATTTGACAGTTAATTTGACCTTGTGGCCTTCTTTTAAAAACTCATTTGCTCTATCTAATCTGACCTTAAGATCGTGTTCGGCAATTCTGGGAGATAACCACAGCTCTTTTAAACTGCCTTCAGAAGATCTTTTTGCACCTCTTTCTTTTTTACTCTCTTCGTATTTAAATTTCTGAAAATCAATGATTTTGGCAACTGGCGGATCCGCTTGAGGACCTATTTCGACTAAATCTAACTGAGCTTGTTTTGCTTTTTCCAAAGACTCCAGTCTGGTTAATATTCCAATCTGTTTTCCCTCAGAATCTATGACTCGAAGCTTAGAGGCCTGGATATATTGGTTGAGTCGATAAAACTTACTCAGTTAACCTTCCTCCCATAAAGATATTTTAAGCTTACCATATTTAGATTTTGGATTCAATCTCCGATTTAACTTTGGCAATGAACTCATCTATCTTTTGCGTTCCCAAATCTTTACCTTCTCTGGTTCTGATAGCTACTTTGCCTTCTTTTTCCTCCCTGCCTCCAATAATTAAAATATAGGGGATTTTTTGCAAAGTAGCATCCCTAATTTTTGATTGCATAGTTTCCGCTCTACTGTCAATCTCAACCCTTATTTTTGAAGTTAATAGTTGATCGAACACATTTCGTGCATATTTCAGATTCCGATCTGAAATGGGTACAATAATTACCTGAACTGGTGAGAGCCAGGTAAGAAAAGCCCCTTGATACTGTTCAATCAAAATTCCTATAAATCTTTCTATTGATCCTGCTATAGCTCTATGTATAACAACAGGAGTTTTTTTACTTCCATCGGAATCTACGTACTCTACTCCCAGCCTCTCAGGAATAAAGTAATCTAGCTGAATGGTGGCAAGCTGCCATTCCCTCTCAAGGACATCTTTGATCATAAAATCCAACTTAGGTCCATAAAATGCTGCTTCTCCAATACCGTCTCTTTTCTCGAACTCCACATCTTTAGCAAGTTCCCTAATAGCATTTTCTGCTTTTTCCCATGTTTTATCTAATCCGATGTATTTCTCCTTGTTTTTGGGATCTTTAAAAGACAAACGAACACTAATTTCAAAATTAAATGCTTTATAGAAACTAACAATAGTCTTATAAACTTTTCTAGCTTCTTCTAAGATTTGATCTTCTCTGCAAAAGATATGGCAATCATCTATTGTCAGTGCCCGTACACGCAGAAGTCCATTCAATTCTCCACTTTGTTCATCTCTATAATTGGTGGTAAATTCATTGTAAGCGATAGGAAGGTCTTTATAACTTCTGGGCTTAGCTCTAAAAATCTCCATGTGGTGTGGACAATCCATTGGCTTTAAAACAAACTCATCTCCAATTGAAGATTTCACTTTAAAATATTCAGGATACTTTTCTAAGTGGCCAGATAATTTATAGAGTTCTGCTTTGGCCAGATGAGGAATCCAAACATCACTATATCCAAACTCTTTTTGCAGTTGTTCTATAAAATCATGAATAACTTTTCTAATTATTGTGCCTTTTGGAGTAAAAAGAGGTAAGCCTCCTCCTACTCTTTCTGAAACAACAAAGAGATCTAATTCCTGACCAATTTGTCGGTGATCTTTTAAATTATTGTTCATCTGTAAAGCTGCGGTTGAGGTAAATTTATAAAGTCAAAAAAACCAAAAAGAGATAAGATGTAGCCAATAACTGCCACCACCGCTGAGGCCCCCACCACCGTACCAAATCCCCAAGCTAAACCTCCCAAAAAATTAGATAGCATAATATTTTTTTTACTCATGTTCATGTTAGCAAGTAAATGTTTCTCTATTTCCGAAGTCACAATTTAATCATAACATATGGTGGACCCGAGAGGACTTGAACCTCTGACCTACCCCACGTCAAGGGGTCGCTCTACCGACTGAGCTACGAGTCCAGAACGCGCTCTTCCAGAGTTACTTTATTATTATATGGTATCGCTCCGCTTTAATAAGGTAAGTAACCCGTTAAATTGTCATTTAGACAATTTAACCCAACTGAGCTAACCGCCCGCAGATGAATTTTAATTTATAGGGATGAGATATTCAAGGTACGTTTATGAAGCTAAACGTACCAAGAAGAATTAACCCGCAGCTCTGGTAAAGTGATTTGGATTCTCGCCACCCTTTAGCAGTTCGCCTTCACCCATTGCAAACGATTTAGGTTGAACTTCAGCTTCGCTAGCTATTTGAGTCTGTTCTAATGTAGCTGTTAATTGTTCTTTCTTTTTTCTTCTTAATGCTTGAATATGATATGCATCTTTGACGTGCTTTTCAGCAAGGCTTGTGCTTAAGTGTAATGCCTTCATTTTCTCTTCTGGTGTCATTACTAAGACCTCAAGCCTAATTTCCTCCTCCAATGCTCTTTCGTGAGCAAATCCTTGAGTATTTCTTCTTGCCTCCTCCAAAGAAGCATAAACAATTCTTTTATTGGCTGCCTTCTCTTCTTGTTGAAGAAGCTCCGGAGATTTGGCTTTTCCTTCTTGGAAACCGGTCAGAGAAGCGTCCATATCTAGACCGACTCCTGTAATAGTGTTGACAGTTTCTTTGACAGCTTCGCCGATTGTTTTGGCAGTACTTTCCCCCGCTTCCCATAAAGCTTCCGGAGAAATTGGTAAACCCAGCAGATCGTATAAAGGTGTCTTTGTCATATTTAGTGATGCCTATTTTACTACTTTCTGGCTATAAGTCAAATTTCCTGGTAAAATATAAATTCAAATTAGCCGAGGTGGCGAAATGGTAGACGCGCAGGATTTAGGATCCTGTGCCGTAAGGCATGGAGGTTCGAGTCCTCTCCTCGGCACTGAAAAGGAGTTCCCAACGCTGGAGCTGGAATTTCTCTGCGCGGGTGGGGTCGCGCAGAGTGCTGCAAAAGGCTTTTCATAGTTAACAGCCAGCCGCCGATCAGTTAAAAAGAAGTTCGAGCCGACAGTTTTTGCTCCGATTGCTAAATCGGAGCATGTATTTTTTGTACGCGCGATTTTTGCGCACGATAGTGCGCTACCTACCCATTCCCGAAAAGGTTCGAGCCAACTCGAACCGCTGTTTTGGATTTTGGTGATTTCTTCATTAATTTTAATTTTTAAATCAAAGATTTCGTTTTTCTTATTTTTATATGTTTCAGCATCGATTACTTGATCTAAGTAACTATCCAAGAGCAGATTTAATTTTTTATCCTGTGTTTCTAATTCTGTTTTTAATCTTTGTATATTTTCTTCTGATTTTTCTTTTTCCAGTATTTCATCTCTATCAAGCCATTTATACCAATCGTTAGCCCAGGACTGAGGGAAAGCTACATCATCAACCACTTTCCTTATTTGTAATTCTAAATCTTGTTCAGTAACAGGTTTCTGTAAGCAGGGTTTTAATTTCTTTGTACAACGGTAGTAAATATATGAAGCAGCTCTATTGGTTCTTTTGTAGTATTTATTATGAACTTCACCAGTAATACTGGCTCCACACTCACCACATTTAATTAACTGGTTAAAAGCAAAATCATGTTTTGTTTTTCTAGGCTTTAATATTTGATTTATTCTTTTCTGTACCTTATCAAACAGTTCTTTTGAAATGAATTTTTTATGAGTCCCATCGTAATATTCGCCTCCGTACTTCATAATCCCAATATAAAACCTATTTGATAGCATTTCTTTAACATAATCTATTTTCATGGGTTTATTGCTTCTGCTACTAGTAACACCCAACTTGTGCATAAAATTAGCAATATCAGTAAATCCCTTTTCACCTTGGGAAAAATACTCAAAAGCTCTTCTAATAACTTTGGACTTCTCTGAATCTAACTGAATAGTTCTTGTACTCGAGTCATTTATATACCCAATAGGCGCTTTTACAGGCCAGATTCCTAATCTTAACTTGTGTCTCATGCCTCGTTTAACATTTTCAGATAAATTATCCACATAATATTTAGACTGACCAAAAGCTATATTTAGCATGAACTTTCCTTGAGGAGTTGATTCAAACCAAAATTGTGGGAATTTAAGATCTACTAACTTACCAGTATCTAAAAGATAGATTACTCTTCCACCATCAATACTATTTCTAGCTAACCTATCAGGATGCCAGGCAACTATTCCTTGAGCTTCTCCTTTTTCAATCTTTCTTAAAACTTGGGCAAATTGCTCTCTACCAGGTATTTTAGCTGTTTTTGCTTCTGTGACGAATTCTATGACTTCTAGGTGTTCACGGAGAGCAAATTCTTTTAACTCTGCAATTTGCTGGTCAATGGAGAGGACCTGTTTATCTTTTTCATCTGTTGATTTTCTGCAATATGCTATATATTTCATGGCAGTTTTATTTATATTCTTTTATTAAAAGTTCTTTATAGCAAACTTCAGTTCGTGGGCTTTCTTTCTCAAGAAAGCCAAAATTTTTGCGTGTCTTAATCGTTTTTTTGTTCTTTTTAACCGGCGGCTGGCTGTTAACTATGAAAAGCCTTTTGCAGCACTCTGCGCGACCCCACCCGCGCAGAGAAATTCCAGCTCCAGCGTTGGGAACTCCTTTTCAGTGCGCTTATACGCTAAAATCCGAACGCATTTCCAATCGACGCAATCTGTTTCGGCGCCCAGCGCACGTTCGCTTCCTACCTAAATTTTAATTCCGACCTCGCTCGTAAAACTGTCGGCTGAACTAATTGCCTTAGGCAATTACAAAAAACGCAAAAATTTTAAAGAACTTTTGCCCCAAAATTTATATCACTGAGTGAGGTTAGAAACAAGATCTCAATATAACTCGATAATACTCTTTCTATACCAAAAATTTTCAAATGTTGAAATTAATAAAAAGTGCTATACTAATTTAATGAATAAGACCCTCAAAGTTTTATTTAAAATTATTTTAAGTGTCGTAGCTGTACCAGTATCTTTCAGTATATTAGGGGTTATATATGCCCTATATAAATCTCAAAGTGTTTCAGTTGGAACTAATCTTATATCAATGACACCAAATCCACTGGATTTTTTAATGAATATTATGTTTATAGTCGCTATATTTGCAGTTCCAGGTATTATTATTTGGCTAATTTGGAAGAAGATATGAAACAAAAAGGATTTTCTACAGTTTTAGTCTTGCTAATAATTGCCGTAGCAGTATTTGGAGGATATTTAGTTTATCAAAATCAAAATAAATCTAATACTTCTACTCCTACTGCTGAAAGTACTACGAACGTTGATAAAGTTTCTGATAGGAAAACTTTTAAAAGTGATAAATTTAATGTAAGTTTAAACTATCCCTCAAACTGGTCTGAAGCTGAGGTACAGGAACATAAAGACGGATTTAATTTAGCAATTGGAACATACTCAAAGGTTAATTCGTACAACATTACCTTTCAATATACAAAACGACCAAATGAAATACCTTTAGAAAGATATAAAAACATACAAGAAGCTGTACAAAGAGAACTAGGATTACGGGGAAGGACTGAAGGCGACACTATAACAAGTGCGATATATACATTAACGAAAATTAGAGATATCAGCCTACAGAATTATAAGGGAGTTGAATTTATTTCTTCAGTTCCTGAATCAGCAAGTTTAGGGTCACTTACTGATTGGAAATTTAACAGTACTGTTCGTAAAGTATTGTTTGTAAACGATAATTATGACATTATTTCAATTGTAGGTAGTCCGAATAATTTAGATCTTACTGGTGGATTGGATAAAAAGACCGTATCAAAAGAAATAGATGAAGACTATATCAATGAATTTCACAAGTTTATAGAATCTATCAAGATAGAAAACTAAAATCGGTTTTGGTGTAAAAATACTCATAATATGAATAGCGGTGTAGGTATAGAAGTATTTTATGGCCCTTACTTTTTACCAATTGTATCTTTTATATTAATAATTAGTGGTTTATATTCATTAATTACAAAAAAAGTTTTAACTCCTCCCCGAAATATTGACCCAAGATGGATGGCTGGAAGATGGGCTGTTGTATGGGGATTTTTACTAATTATGCTAGGCATCGCATTTATTGCTACTTATTTCCAAAGAGGTGAGATTTATCATCCCTAAGTCTGGGAGAGTTTCAGTATTTTTTGGTTTCAAATGGGAGTAAAAAGTTTTCCGCGGATGGGTGGGTTGGGCCAAGGAAAACATTTTCTTTTGACTTGTCCACACTAGTGGACTAAAATAATAAAAATTGCGCGCACAAAAAATACTAGAGCGAGACCGGAATTAAAATTTAGGTAGGAAGCGAACGTGCGCTGGGCGCCGAAACAGATTGCGTCGATTGGAAATGCGTTCGGATTTTAGCGTATAAGCGCACTGATATTCGTTTACCCGCTTAAAAGAGGAAAATTCCTTAAAACTACAAAAGGAAAACTACAATTAAGGAAACAAATAGAATAAATGGTAGCTTCAGAAAAAGGACACCCCTTAATTACCACTAATCCTGCCGAGAAGTTTGTCTCAAGTTGATCAAGTCTAGCCAGTATGTTAACATTCAGCCTATAATTTTATGAATAGAACAGAGGATTCCCTTTGGTCTGACACAAACATTGATTATTACGGAGTAGCAAGGGAGGGGAGACAAAAAGTAGTCCTTAAGACTTTACCTACAGCCTACTATTTTGTGCAGAATCAAGCAGATGCTCTTGGGATTTGGGAAAGGATAAAACAAGATCCTGGATTTCGGGCGGAAGAAATTTATAAAGTATCTGCACTGACTGCCTTTAGTTCTCACCACAATGCAGTATATCCTTATATGGGTGATTGTGTGCGGGGTGGAATTGAAAGTCTACATAATAATGAAGGATATAGGAGACTTTTTTTAGCTACAAGAGATGGTTATACTGCACTAGATAGAAAAGTAACTCGATATGTATTTGCTGGTGAAGAAGCTCTCGCGCAGCAAGATCCTGAAGCTGTAATTCCCCTTGAAGAACTTAATAGTTGGTTAGTTGCTCACTCTAGTAGACCAGACGGACTTATAGAGGGGGTTGGCCCTGAGGGAGTTTCAAACATAACCGCGATAACACAAATTGAAGATGGTTTAGATTTAGGCCGATATTTAGCGATTCATAGAATTAATGACAAAAATGGAGAATGGATAAAAGAGATGAATAGGGCTCTTTTTAATAGATTCCCCGAAGAATTGCTTAGACTTGCTGTATATAAATTAGCTTGCGGAATGGCAATTATTGACCAAGTAGCTCAAGAGTCGGCATATTTAGGAATACCTGTATCTACCAACTATCATCCTGATAATACAGCTGATAATGAAAACCAACCCACTTTACAAGAGTTATGGGGACAATCTCATCATTTAGTAACAACTTTATCTGTCCCTCATGATGACGTACTCGAAGGGCTCTTTGATGAAACCTCAAGCGATCTTCTTCGAGGCAGATGAATCCAAAATTATTCCTCACTATTTTCTTCCTTCGAAGATTCTTCCTCCGAAGCTTGATAAGCTTCCGTTAACTTGATAAAATGAATCAGAATTTCGGTGGAGCGTTCAAAATAACGGCCCTCCTCGGCACTTACCCAAATCTAGAAATGGCCATATGATGGGCCTGGTTTTCTAGGGAGTTATCTAAAGGTTTAAGCTCAATTGGTTTACCGTATTTAACCTCTAAAGCTTTTTTAATTAACCAATCAGTCAGTATGGGATTTTTAGGCAAAAGTGATCCATGCATATAACAACCTATGGCATTTTTATAAATGCAACCTTCTGTTTTGTCCTCTCCATTGTTACCAAACCCTTTCACCACCATCCCTAAAGGAGTAGCATCTCCCGGAAGATAAGTCTTACCTGAGTGGTTTTCAAACCCCACTAATTTGCCAAACATGGATTCAATCACGATATTTCCGATCATTCTCTTATCTGAGGCTACCGTGTATGCATTAAATAATTCAATCCCAGGCAATTCAGGACCTTCATGAGGTTTGTAATACTTTCCTAACAGCTGGTAACCTCCACAAATTGAAAGAAGTGGTACCCCTCTCTCTATTTCTGACTTAATCACTTTACCCTTTGCGCTTTTCCCTAAATCTTTTGCCACCAGCTCCTGCTGCTGATCCTGACCTCCTCCAAAAAAGAATAAATCAGCCTGTCCTTGTTTCAAACTGTTTCTGATCGTGAACATTTTGATTGCCGCCTTAATTCCTCTCCACTGGCAGCGTTTTTTTAAGGCAATAATATTGCCTGTATCGCCGTAAATGTTCATTAAATCACCATAAAGATAGCCAATAGTAAGTTTCATTCTTCCTCCCAGTAATGTTTCTTTAATCCACTTTTTGCAAGTATTTTCTGTAGCCCTAGCATGGCTGTATAGGTAGGTAGGATAAAAAGATTGCCTTTTAGGCCCTTTTTAGCCTGTTTGAGGGCATTTTCCAGCTCTGGTTGAACAACTATACTCTTAGGATCAAAGCCTGCATATTTTAACCTGACAGCTAAATCATAAGCTCTGGTACCTGAAACAAAAACAGAATCAAGATTGCCACGTCGCTTCGCTCCTCGCAATGACAACTCTTCAAAATCCCCATCCCAGATCCAGGAGACATCTGTTCCATCAGCAATATTATCATTTAAAGCTAAAAGTAATCTATCATGCTGTTTAAGATTAGGAGCTATAGTCTCAAAAACTTGGGTTGCTCCAGCAGGATTTTTAATTAAAAATATGTACCCAAAATCCAATTTTTCCACCCTGCCAAAAGCAGGTGAAAAATTTTTCAGAGATTTGATCATGCCTTTGGTGGAAAAACCTAATTCATGCCCCAAATAAAAAGCTGCCAGAAAATCATAAATGTGATAAATGCCTGGTAGGGGTAGAAAGACTGGCGTGGGTTTATCATGAATCACCACTGAAAAAGAGGAACCACTCAGTCCTTTTAACTTAACATTTATGGCTTCACACTCTAGTTTTTCTAGCTCTTTTTTATAACCAATAGATTCACCAGTGACTTTATAATCCTTCACTCCAAATTGATAAACAGTACCCTTAAAAGCTGCATTTAGCTTGGCACAGTTGACATCATCACCATTCACCAAAACCAAAGTTTGTTTGGGTAATTCTCTTAAAGTTTCAGACCACTTTTTCACTACACTATCCACTTCGCCATACCTGTCTAGTTGATCCCGGAAAACATTTAAAAATACCACAATATCCGGATTAAGTTTAGGAACCACGTTGTTAAACGCAGCCTCATCCAGCTCCCAAATACCAAGGTGTCTATTCAACACACCCCCAGGGTGTGTTAGCTGCACACCTTGGATGAGGGTGGAGGCTATGCCCCTTTCAAGATTAGATCCGGTATGGTTTCTGATTACTTTTAGACCATTAGCTTTGGCAAAGTGTGCCAGCATTCTGGCAGTAGTGGTCTTACCATTGGTGCCGGTAATGACAATATTTTTGGGAATTTTTTTGGATAATCGTTCGATAAGCTCAGGATCTATTCGTAAAGCAAACAGGCCAGGGGCAGCCGACCCTCCGCCTATCCTAAATTTCCTGGAAAGGTAGGCTATAAATTTTCCTAAAACGATGGCCGCGATCAAACGCATTTGGCAACAATTATATACCCTTTAGGGCTAGCATCCCAGAGTAGGCTGCAGTTTTAACACGTAATTCTGAAATATTTTCACTACTTTCCATCTGGTATTGTTTGGCAAAACTATCCAAATCATTCATAAAATAGACCACCTTACCTCCCCAGCTGGGAGATGCGGCATAGATTCTGTTCATAGCATAGGGATTTGTTAACCCCCGATTGACGTAATTTTCCTTTAAACCTTTTGAGATGATAAAAATCCCTTCTTTCCAAGATCTAAAACCTAAAGCCTGATTTCCGTAAACTCCCCATCCCCAGGCATTATAACCGCCGGGAATATGTTTACCAAAAGTGGATTCAACCCCGGCAATAGATGGCAACAGCTTCCAGTCTAGACCATTGGCATCAGCAGCGTCCACAAAATCCTGTGCGTGATACTGGAGGGGAGAATTATACTTTTCCAGATATTTTGCCAATATCAGAGCCTTCTTATCCACCTTTTTAACCTCGCTGACTCGTGTATTCTCTACCTTGCCCACCACAGAATTTTCCGTCAAAGGTAGATTTTGGATGGAAAGAAGCATTGCCACTATTAAGATAATTGCCACAAATCGTACATTTCTCATAAAAAGAAAACCCTGTTCATTTAGAACAGGATTAGACCGATAGTTTATCAGAAAAAAGGAGGAAAGTCAAATCAGTTTAGCTCAAACATGAAGATATTGACACCTTTGGCCCAACTACCCCCATTAGATAATGAGGGCGGAGTATATTTGGTCATGATTTGCTCCACACTGGTAAAACCTTTATCCAGATAATCTTCTCTTAAAGCTTTCCCCACCCTTTCGATTCCTTCTTCCCAGGAAGTAAATCTGATTACCTTATTGCCATATATGCCGAAACCAAAAGGATTGTAGGAATTTTTAATGACTCTTTTGGCTCCGTTTGACTCCTGCATCGCAATTGCCGGTAAAAGTCTCCACTCCAGATGATATTTATCTGCTACCTGAATGAAATTATCAGAATATTTCATCAGAACTGAGTTATATTTTTTGAAAAATGATTCAATAACTTTGGATCGACCATCCGATGAGGTGATGTTGTCACTGACTACCCCAATTTGGTCAGGCAAGGCCGCATACAAGTGAAAATTTTGGTTAGTGACAGGAATATAAGATTCCCCTGATAGGTAAATATAGCCTCCGATTGCTGTAGTCAAAGTGATTAGTGAGGCGGTAAACCACCCCACGATAAGTGCGGTTTTGGTGTCCATCTGCTTTTAAAGATACATAGTAGAGAAAGGAGCAGATTTAGTCAAGAGTTTAAAATGGCCTCAGCCAACTTCTGCGGATCGTGCCTTAAAAGATGTTCCCTCAGATAATAAGAGGCCAAGGATTTTTTTATAATCTTGATTTTCGGTGCTAATTTTTTACAAACGTCCTCATCCAGCTTGACTGGTTCTTTTCCTTCTTTTTTATATGCTTTTAGAACCTGAGATGAGATAGTGTTGGAATTTACAAGCAGATAATTAATCCGGTCATGATCCTCCAAATAAAAAAGAAAAGCCTTTAAATAATCGGAAGCCTTAAACGAGTCGGTCTCACCTCTTTTGGTCATCAGATTTAAAACCAGTAGGACTTTGGCTTGGGAATTAACGATTGCCTCTTTGATGCCACTAACCAAAAGATGTGGCAGCAGGGAGGTGTATAAATCGCCAGGGGCAAAGATGATCTTATCAGCTTCTGCGATAGCCTCCAAAACCTCAAGATTGGGATCAGCAGTAGTATCAAAGTAAATTCTGGTAATTTTATCTTTGGGATTATAATTTCCCTTCTCCCCCCTTAAATCAATATTGGTTTCACCCTCTATCTCTCCACCTGTCTCAAGTTGAGCAATCAGTTGCAGGTCAGTTAGACTTACCGGTAATACTTTGGCTCTAATTCTGAAAAGCAGTCTTTCAGCCTCAGTGCCCCTGTCAGGCCCTTTATATATTTGTTCCAGCCTGGCGGTAATTAAATTACCGAGATTGTGCCCTTTTAAGGGACCTTTAACTTCGGTTAATCTGTCTTCGAATAGTTTGTGGGCCACTTGTCTTTGTTTGGGATCCTCCATTAAAGCTAGTAAGCATTGTCTTAAATCACCGGGAGGGAGGATACCCATTTCTGTACGCAACCTGCCTGATGAGCCGCCGGAGTCCCAGGTTCCTACCGCAGAGGTGATCATTCCCGGCTCATTTAAATCAACCAGTCCCCTCAACAGGGCAAAATGTCCAGTGCCCCCGCCAAAGGTGACAATTTTTTGGGCAAACGGATATTTTTTGTTATTGGCCATTAATTTGGGATTATACCATCTTTTCTGTTAAAATATGGTTACTTTCCATGCCGGGGTGGTGGAATGGTAGACACGCAACGTTCAGGACGTTGTGAGAGCAATCTCGTGGAGGTTCAACTCCTCTTCCCGGCACAAGTAGGTTTTAAGTTGTAGGCTGACTGAGTTCACTGTGTAAAGCTGAGATCATAGCTCTTCCAAGATTCAAATGTGAGCCTTTTTGTGGTAATAACGCAGTTTCTTTGCCTGTAGAGTTATCTTTAAAGAAAAAACCTATTCCTCTTGTTCTTAAACTGGGCAGAATTTCACCTCCAGTAAATAAAGCATAGCCGGTAATTATTTGACGAACTGTTCTTTCGCCTAGGGTTATCTCAACTATTCTTTCATCAGGAACATGGGGAACTTTAGGGTTTTGTTGAACGCGAAGCGTAACCGGAGTTGGTTCACTGCCAGCTTCACTGGATAACCAATTAGCAATTGCCGGGGGGAGCTTAGCTAGTCTGATGGCTACACCTACTTCATCCACAAAAGGTTCATGAAAGGGAGATTCTGGTAGGGGTTTGCCTGTCAGTCTGGCAACCTCTCTCATTATTGCTCCTGCCTCCACAAAAATAGCTTCAGCTCGAACTTGATTTTTAAGAAATCCTGGTAAAAATTTGAGCGTAAGCTGAGTCAGAGCAGCCAGGTATAATTCTTTCATAGTTATAGTTTATAAGACATAAGTTAGCTTTTGTCAATCATACGGTTTAAAATTGAGCAAGGTTTGGGTATAATTAACAGGCAAGCCGGGATGGGGAAATTGGTAAACCCATTACCTTGAGGTGGTAACGCTGTAAAAAGCTTGCAGGTTCGAGTCCTGTTCCCGGCACTATCCTTAGCTGATTGAAAGGATACTTCAATATGTACTTTTTATACATTCTGCGTAGCCACAAAGATCATAAGCTATACATAGGTATAACTGATGATTTGGAGCGTAGATTTAAACAGCATAACAATGGATACTCAAAATCTACTAGATTCCGAAGACCATTAATGCTAGTGTATAAAGAAACATTTGCTTCCAGAAGCGAAGCAGCCAAAAGAGAATGGTATTTTAAAAACACAGCAGAAGGTAATAAGCTTATGAGACAATTTGTGAAAGAGGGGGAGCGTGGAGGGCCCGAAGGGCCGCCTTCGGCGTTCAACTCCTCTTCCGCCCACCAAGGACGGTTAGCTCAGTTGGTAGAGCACCGCATTTACACTGCGGTTGTCGGGGGTTCAAGTCCCTCACCGTCCACTTGACATTGACATATTTGAATCTTCTTGTTAGAGTGTAGTGGTTCTTTGAAAAGTCCGCCTTCGTCCGATAAAAATCGGACTTCGGTGGGACAAGGAGTTTTATTAATAGAGCGTGTGGTCCCGATTTAATCGGGAATACGAGGAAGAGGGTCCTGAGAGAAATCGAAGGAAATCGAACTCGGCTTACTACAGTGCTGAGCGAGCGTAGCGAGTCGAAGCATCTGCGGAAACCCTCAGGTTTGTTGCAAACCTAAAGGTGATTTTGAAAAGAACTCACCAAGCAATCTCCTAATCTTCAAAGAATTTTTAACCATATGTGTGGAATATTTGGATACGTGGGTCACAAAAATGCCTCTGAGATGGTTTTAGAGGGTTTGAAACGACTTGAATACCGTGGATATGACTCCTGGGGAATAGCTGTTGCCGGAACTGAAATCACACTCAAAAAAAGAGTTGGAGCAATTGGTGATTTAGATGCTTTGGCTAGATTCCCCAAATCCCAAGTGGGAATAGGCCATACCAGATGGGCCACTCATGGAGGTATCTCCGAAACTAATGCTCATCCACATCTTTCTTCTGATAATTCTTTTGCTTTGGCCCAAAATGGCATTATGGAAAATTACCTTGCCCTAAAGGAAAAACTGGCTAAATTAGGTCATAAATTTATCACCCAGACAGATACCGAGGTGATAGTCAGATTAATTGAGGAGAAATTAAATAAAAACAAAGATCTAATGGAAGCCACCCGGGCTGCTTTTTTGGAATTAGAGGGAAGAAACACCATCATCCTACTTAGCAAAGATGGACAGATTATTTCAGCCAGAAACGGATCTCCTTTGGTGGTGGGAATAAACGACAAAGAAGTGTTTTTCTCATCAGATACCCTCTCCTTTGCTCCTTTTACGGACAGGGTTGTCATTGTTGACAATGGTCAAATGGTCTCTTTCAATGGCCATCTTAATTTAACAGCTATCAAATCCAAAAAGCCCCTACCCTACTCCCCCCAGAAAATAAATTTTAAAAGTAGTAAGGTAGACAAAGAAGGTTATGATCACTTCATGCTCAAGGAAATTGCGGAAAACCCCTATGTTATCAACCAAGTCATCCTCCAGGACGGAAAAGTCTACGACAGATTTATTAAAGCAATACAAAAAGCGGAAAATATTTATGTGATAGCTGTGGGAACTGCTGGTGGTGCTGCCAGCCAAATTGCCTTTTATTTGCGAATCCATGCCAAAATTAAGGCCATGGGTTTAACCGCCGCTGACTGCCTGGATTATGTGGATTTGTTTACTCCTAAAGATCTGATAATCACTCCTTCTCAAAGCGGTGAGTCAGCGGATGTTTTGGAGATTTTGGAAAAGGGTCAGAAAAAAGGTGTCAAGATTGCCACCTATGTCAATATGCCGGGATCTACCATGACCAGGATGTCCGATTTTAAATTTATGAGTAATGCGGGGCCGGAAATTTGCGTGATGTCAACCAAAGTTTACACATCCCAAATTGCCTGGGGATATTTGATTTCCAAAATGGTGGCCGGTAAAAAAGCTATGGGAAAGAAAAATCTCAAAAAACTCTCAGAGAAGATAAACGAATATTTGAATACAAAGACAAATCACCAGCTTATTAAAAAGTTGGCCAAAATTCTGATCAGAAAAAAAGATATTTTTTTACTGGGTAAATACCAAAATCTCAATATTATGAAAGAAGGCATGATTAAGCTGATCGAGGGAAGTTACATTCATGCTCACGGCATGCCGGCTGGAGATTTAAAGCATTATGCTATTACCCTGATGGAGAAAGGAGTGCCCGTAATTGTGGCTGTTTCTGATGACATAGCCAAGGCAGACACCATTAATGCTGTTAATGAGGTGAGAGCCAGAGGCGCTTGGGTGGTGGGAATAGCTCCCAAAGGAGAGGAGAGTTTTGATTTTTATCTTCCGGTTCCGGATACAGGTGAAACCTCAGCCATCATGAATGTGGTACCTTTACAGCTTCTGGCATACTACATGGCCAAGTATTTAGGTCATAATGTAGATAAGCCCAGAAATATAGCCAAAAGCGTGACTGTAAAATAATCTGGTGTATAATATTTTTATGCCGAATTACAGTAAAGTTTTTGGGCTTTTGGTCATAATTTTTTTGATTTTATCACTGATCTATAACCTAAATTTGATTCCCAGAATGCCCAAGATCCCGGGAGATATCTATTTTAACAAGCCCGGCTTTTCCATTTACATCCCCTGGGTTTCAGCTATTGTGCTTTCAATCATCATAACTCTGACTGTGAATTTCTTTAGATAGACAATACAGGCTGAGTAGTGGTAAAATTCTCCGTGTATGCCGGAATTGCCAATGTGGTCAAGGCGTCCGCCTGAAGAGCGGATTATCTCAGTCCGATTCTGGGTTCCGGCACCACAAGCGGGCGTAGTTCAGTAGTAGAATGTCTCGTTGCCAACGAGAAGGTCGTGGGTGCGAGTCCCATCGCCCGCTCACTGAATTTTTAAATAAAAGGGGGTGAGAAATTTGGATAAAGCTATTGGTAAAGTAGTGCATTATTATGACAAGCTGGGCGTGGCCATAATTGATCTGGAGAAGGGTGGATTAAAAGTTGGAGATGAGTTGAAGTTCAAAAGAGGCGAGGATGAGTTTTCTCAAAAAATAGAGTCTTTGCAGGTAGACCACAAAGATGTGGATTCCGTAAAAAAAGGAGACTCTTTCGGAGTAAAGGTTGATAAGCCCACCAAAGTAGGAACTCAAGTTTTTTTAACTTAGAGTCATTGTCAATTTAAGGGATACAGAGGAATATTTTTAGGATTATCGTGTTACTGAAATTGGAGGATTTTCTGCACTTGGTGCATTTACAGTTACTCTATTATTTGCATCCTTTATCACCGTATAACCTGCGGTAAAAATAGGATCTGCTGTGCAATTAGTAATTCCAGCATCATTATCTAGGGTGGGATCTGCTGGTACAGCTGATATGTAATTAGGCATAATAGCTTCACAGATGCTGGTAGTAAGACCTACATCTGCTGCAGGGAGGGCATCAGGAATTCCCGCCGGAAGTGCGCCCTTGTTATCTGCTGCATATCCCCCAATTGCATTTAAAATAGCATTAACGTCACTTCTCCTTTTGGTATCATTTGCCTGACCAAACTGTCTACCGGGATTTATGGCAATTAAAACAATTGCCAAAAGCACGACTAAAATTCCAATCACTACCAGTAGCTCGATTAATGTAAACCCGGAATTTTTCCTTGTAATTTGTAAGAACCGTTTCATTCTCAGGCATATTAATACATAAAGTTACTACTTGTCAAGAGACCAAAAATTTAGTGAATAGTAAAACAGTTAAAACTATAATCAATACTAAAAAGATACTAATTAAGATTAAGATAATAACCCTGGTATTTAAGGAAGAACCCGCATTGAAAGGCTGGTTACTTTGATTATTTGAAGAAAGAAGGCTATATTGTTTTATTGTACCCAACTTTTTTAAAAGAAAGGGAAGATTCTGTTTAAGTTTCGGATTAATTTCCAGTAGAAGTGAAAAAGGAGTTATAGCAGCTATAGAAAACCTTTCTTTTTCAAAAACTTCACTTAATTCTTTGCAAAGGCTTTTGTTTGCCACATAAATCTTACCCTCTTTCTGAACCTTAAATGTTTTACTTAAGGTTTCCTCAAAAGGAATAATGTCCAAAAATTTTTGGGTTTCTGAGTTAAGCTCAAAAGATGAAATTCCGGTTATATCTTTCTCAAATGTTGTATCCGCCCCTAAAACTATAAAAAGTCTTGAAGGTTTGATATTATTTTTTTCCAAAAATTTGTGAATAAAATCTTCTAATTTTGACTTGTCTATTATTTCCAGATGAGATAAAATATCCTTGGGAAAATCTATCTCAATACCTTTCGGCTCACTACTGGTAAAAAAAATCCCCTTGTTTTTATCAATAAAAAAAATTGCTATATGATTTTTAGAAAAGTCCATTAATCTATTTCCTTCCAGGAAGTAACTGTAAATGCGCCGTTATTAAGTTGAGTTTGAACCTCAACTTTTCTCACAACACTGCCATTTAAAATTGAGCCCACAGATATAATATTACCATTTTCTATGGTGACTTTTGCCTGGCCTTCTCCTACTTCAAATGTCTGGTTAAAGGTTTCAGTTGATCCATAAGCAGGATGTCTGAGAAGGCGAAGAAAGCCTTCCTCTGCTCCGGATTCTGCCGCATAATAGGCCTTAAGTCCTACCTCGGCAGTAGCAGTTGAGAGTGTATTGGTAAAAAGTACTGAAACTGCAGCGGTAGTAATAGTTGTGGCAATAACTGTAAAAAATATTAACGTAATTAAAGCCTGTCCAGCTTGTTTTTTCATTTTCATCTTGTCCCTACAGTTGTTTGAAAAGTTTTTGTTTCAGGGTTACCCCCTTGTCTGATTGCTAAACTATTTAGTGTAACTTTAATCTGGACAGTTTCTTTCCCCCCGGGAGTACCAAGTTTTGTAAAGGTAGCTGAGGAGATTTTTGTGTCAGCACTATTTAGCTGTTCTTTCACTGAAGTTGTGTTATTTTGTAAAACTAAATTATTCGCAACTATTTTATAAGTATAATTTATGGATGGCCCGGTGATTGTAAGTTCTGGACCTGGAGTTCCAAAGGTGGGTGCAACAATATTAGAACTCCTTTTTACATCATAGGCAAATCTGGATAAAATATACCTGCCATCTTGCAAAACAGCAGATGTTGCCTCAGATTCTAAACGGACTGCCAAAATAGATCCAAAAAGCTGCATTAAGGAAACCAAAAGTATGGAAAAAAGCCCCATATATAAAAGCAGCTCAACCAAAGAAAATCCTGCCTGCCGGCAGACATGGCCTCTTTGTTTCATAACGAATAGTTAAAAGTAATGTCAAAAAGTGTTGGTGTTAAACTAAAATCCCCATTCGATGAAAGAGTTACCCTGTATTTAAAACACCGGCCGTTGGTACCAAATGGAACGCCATCATATGGGTAAAAGTCGCTGCTGAGAAATGTTTCGCTGCTGCAGCTTCCAGTAGTGAGTGGCTTTAATGCCACAAGAAAATCTATATTTGTAGGGTCGGGGCTATTTTTTGTAAAAGTAAAGCTGTTAAAAACAACATCTGATCCGGTGTCAAAAACTTGTGATTCAAAAACTCCAGAGGCAGCATATAACCCCCCTCCCCCACCAGTTCCACCTTCGATAATTTGAAACTCAAAATTAGAGTTGGCAGTAACTATATAAGAATAGGTGTGTTCATCAATACGGATTGAAGATACATTGTAAATGTCATCAATATCAGGATCGCTTGCTTTTGGTACAATAGCACACTGATTATAATCATCACCATCTACCCTAATCACCTGGTACTGAGGCCTATTAAGCCCTACAATTATCGCCCGGTTATCAATAACAGTTATTCCCTGAGGATCCATTGCTGCCGTATCATAACCAGTGCCGATTTTTGTTGGAGTTGATTTGTTTTCAGTATTAATAATGAAAAATTCTTCTTGGGAAGAAGATCTTCTTGTTACGAAATATACTCGATCGCCGCTAGTGCTGACAAATAAGCCTTGACCTACTTCATTATTACCTGTGGAGAGAGATCCGGCTGTCTGCAGAATATTTGGATCGTTTGCATTAATAATTTGAAGTTGATTTAAAGATGAATCCATAGCTATAAACACATAGTTATTTGAAACATAAATTGCATTTCCGTTTGCCGATAGGTTAAATGATCCTTTTTGCTGTGCACTTTTTCTGTCACTAGCTAGAAGATATCGATATAACTTCTTATCTCCGGTAGTCACAAAGAGGTAATCATTAGATACAAAGACGCTTTTCCCGTTAGTGTTGTTTGGTTGTATATCTAAATTAAGTAGTAGCTCGGGGGTGCTATTAGATACATCTAATATAACTACTTCACGATCGTTCTTATCTGTTGCAAGATATGCAAAATGTGATTCACCAAATACCTGATTTACTTTTACCCCATTTTGGTCATAAGTACCGGCCTCAGTGGGAATAGGAGGAAAAACAATGTTATCAATAGTGACATTCCAGAAATCTCGACCTGCATTATTTCCTCCGGATGAAACAAAAGCCCGGTTAACTCCTGCAACAACTGTCCTGGTTTCCCCGTTTCCAGTAAGGTCAAGTTTTGCTGTTGGATTTCCCGGACTGCACCAGTCTGCTCCACCACCGGGCCCTAAAATAACTTCTCCACCCAAGTTATTGATAATGGCAATAGTTGGACCAAATGTGCCTTGTAAAAATTGACTTTCAGCTGTTTCAATGTATGCCTCATTGGTAGTTCTGGTTAAATACTCTACTTCAGATACATTTGAGGGAATTGGACTTCCCCAACTAACTGTGGTGGTTACTTTTTTTGTTGACGGATCATTTATACCACCAGTTGTCACTATATTCCCATCAGCATCTCTAAAAACATCCTCAACTAAAATTACCCTTTCGAAATCTTCGAGGGTTGGGTCTGTTCCGCTTTGTAGGCCCCAGGTTGATCCTATAATTGCCGGGTAACATGGGCAAATAGCATCAACTAGTGAGGACCAATTAGAATCTTTAATCTCCCTGATTGCCTCTTGGGCCCCTTCAACTAAAAAAGTTGCCTGAATTCTTTGATCCTGCTGGGCTCTTCCTCCTCTGGCAGCTACAAAGCCAGTTAAGAGTGCAGGCAAAAGTACGGCAGCCAGGCCTATGGTAATAAGAAGCTCAATAATTGAAAATCCTGCCTGCCGGCAGGCATGGCCCCTTTGTTTAGTTAACATCAGTAATTACTCCAAATTTATTGATTGTTATAGTTTGCTCCTCACCTCCAGCTGTGTTAGTTAAAGTTATGGCGTTTGGACCATTTACTGCTTCTCCACTAACTTGGGAGAAAATAACAATATTATCCGGGTTTAAGGAAATTGTAATCGGCTCATCTAAAGAGACTGTAAAATTTTTAGGATCAGTGGGGTTATATACTGAACCGGAAAACAGAATATACTCATTAGAATTAGTAAAGTAAACCCCATATGCATTACCACCTGATCCATCCGGTGACGCTCCTTTCATGGCTTTAATCTGTTGAGACTTTAAATCTGCAATCAAAGTGTCCGAAACTGCAGTTAGGGTAGTTTTTTGTTGTACTTTAACCAAATTTATAGTGGACAATCCTAAAAGAATAGTTGTAATCCCGATAACTATTAAAAGCTCTATTAAGGTGAAGCCCTTCATATTCATATTATTTTGGGCTAACCTGTCCAATTAGACTATAAATTGGTGAAATAATTGAAAGCATAATTCCTCCAACTAACACTCCTACAATAAGCAACATGATTGGTTCTAAAACCGTGGTTAAGGTTTTGATTGAATTTGCCACTCTATATTCAAAATACTCTGAAATATCCTGCATTGATTTATCGAGGGTGCCTGTCTTTTCTCCTGCTTCTATAATTTTAACCATCACAGATGGAAAGATTTTCTTGTGTTTTTTAAAGGCAAAAGATAAATTATCTCCTGCCAGGATTGTTTCTTTGGTAAAGTTAATTGCTTTGGCAATTTCCGGTTTTAAAACAGTATCTTTTGTTAGCTCCAAAGCATTGGTAATACTTATCCCCGAGCTTAGGAGTAGATGAATACTTCTGGAAAAACGCGTCAGGTCAATTTCTGTAATAAGGTTTGAAAGTAAAGGTAGCGGATAAAGCAGCGAGATCAACCATTGTCTTTTTTCCTTATACAAAAACAAAAGTCCCAAGCAAAGAAGAATCACCGCAATTATAAAAGGAATTGTGTAGTTTAAGATAATATTTGATGAAAAGATTAAAATTTTAGTAGGGAGAGGTAATTCGATCCTTAACTTTGAAAAAACAGAGGCAATTTTTGGTACAGCCACTACCAGAATAAAAAATACCATACCAATTAAAACCAGTAACACCAAAGCAGGATAGGTTAAAGAGGCTTTTATTTTATCACTAAATTCAATGTCCTTTCTGATTTGTTCTCTTAAATCTTTCAGTATTGTTGTCAGTTGTCCTGCTTCCTCTGCCCCTTTAATTGTATTTACTAAAACCTTATTAAATACTCTGGGGAATTTGGCAAATGACGTATAAAGATGCTTGCCTTGTAATAAATCTGCCCGTGTTTCCTCCAAAATTATTTTCATGCCTCCTTTTGAATCTTCCAAAAGGGACTCAATGCTGGAAAGAATCGGTATACCTGCAGAAATTAATGTGGAAAGGTTGCTGATTAAAGTTAGTTTATCAGTATTGGAGACAGTGATCCTTTGATTGTTAATCTTTTTTGTGAATAATTTTTTCATTTTAGGATTCCACTTTAGTTACCCTTAATACCTCTTCGATTGTTGTAATACCTGAGACAACTTTTTGTAAACCATCATCCAGCATGGTAGTCATCCCTTCGGAAATTGTCTCTTTTTTAATAATGTCAGAGTCCTTTTTTTCAATTATTAATCTTCTTACCCTCTCCGTTATTTCCATTACCTCAAATATGCCAATCCTGCCAATATAGCCTGTAAAGTGACAAATTTCACAGCCCATACCCTTAAAAACACTCACGCTCTTTTTATTACCAAAATGAGCACTAATAATTTCAAGCGGTATATTTTTGGCAATTTCCTCTCTTTTTAAAACGATCTTATGTTTACAAGCCAGACATATTTTTCTGACCAATCTTTGGGCGATAATAATATTAACGGTTGCCGCAACTAAAAAAGATTCAACCTTCATATCAATAAGACGAGGAAGAGCAGTGGCTGAGTCATTGGTATGAAGCGTCGATAGAACTAAGTGGCCGGTTAGTGCTGCATTAACCGCAATACTAGCAGTTTCAGAGTCCCTAATTTCTCCCACAAATATAATGTTTGGATCTTGGCGCAAAATTGAGCGGAGTCCATTGGCAAAAGTCAGGTTTGTTTTGGTATTCAATTGAATTTGATTCACTCCTTTGATCCTATATTCAATAGGATCTTCAATGGTGGTAATATTTTTATCTCTGGTGTTTAAAATCCGGAGTATTGAATAAATTGTGGTTGTTTTTCCAGAACCTGTAGGGCCTGTTGACAAGACCATTCCGTATGATTTATTTATGGCATCAGTTACATTCTTAGAATCTAATTTATCCATCCCTAACTCTTCAAAAGAAAACGGGCGGAATTTGGAGGAAAGTAAACGTAGCACTACTTTTTCACCATCAGCAACCGGAATTATAGAGACCCTAATGTCTAAATTTTCATCATCAACCTTCATCCTCATCTTGCCATCCTGGGCAGATAAATGTTCATCTGTTGGTAAATTGGATAGGACCTTTATTCTTGTAACAATTCTTTGATGAAAGTCTTTGCTTAAATTTAAAACATCATGCAAAATACTATCAATTCTAAACCTGATTAAAAGATTTTCTTCTTCAGGCTCAATATGGATGTCTGAGGCCTTATCGCGGTGTGCATAAGTTATCAATAAATCAACAATATCAGCAATAGGAATATCACTTATTAGACCGGAGGGATCTACCTGCAGCATTTTTTGAATCATCTGCCTTAAATCTTTTCTGTATATTTGCAGAGATTGACTCATGTCCCGCTCAGTTGCCAAATATATTTCTACCTTTTGGGATGTTTTTTGGGATATCATCTCTTTGATTTCCGAGTTTGCAGGATCTGTCATGGCTATTTTTACCACTCCATTCTCCTTGGCAAAAGCAATCACTTTGTATTTACGGGCCATTCTTTCCGGGATTATAGAAAAGACCCCCTGAGCAATTGTTAATTTTGAGAGAGTTACAAAAGGAAGGCCCAGCGATTTAGCAATAAGCAGACCTAGTTTTTCATCCGTGATAGCGCCGCTTTCTATTACAGCTTCCTGTAGAGAGATGCGGGTGCTAGTAGCTAAATTTAAAAGCTTTATGAGGACACTTTTATCAAGTATCTTAGTTTTTATTAAAAGCTCTTCTAGTTGAGAATCTGTTAACTGCATAAATTAGAAGTATGATAGCACAAAATCACATTTTGCGCGTCTTATATTTGAGGTATTTAATCTACTTAGGTATAATTAGAGATTATAGTAACCAAAATTATTGCCGGGTCGTCTAACGGTAGGACGATAGCCTTTGGAGCTATCTATCATGGTCCGAATCCATGCCCGGCAGCAACATCATAAGCACATAATAGATATGCTTAGTTTGGTTCTAATTGCCTTAACCTGGTATAATGAAAAAACATGCATAAAAAAAACCTGATAATAATTGCTGCTTTAGCGGTGATCTTTTTGTTAATTGGATTAGGTTTTCTGTTTTTATCAAAAACAACTCCTACTCCTCTTCCCTCTCCTACTCCCTCATCCACCCCCTCAAACCTTCAACCTGGTCAGAGTGCTTATCCCTCCTCTGTGGGTAGCGATTGGGAAACATACTCCAACAGCAAGTATAATTATTCCCTCAAGTATCCGGCTGGTTGGGCTACTATTATTAATACAACCCCCACCAGCAAGAGCGAGACTTTACCGGATGCCACCAGCCTGGACATTTTTGATAGCGCCGCCCAAAAAAGTTATCCTGAGGGAGTAATGACAATCCAATACTTTTCTCAAATGCCTGATTTTCCTGATATGACTAAAACTGATGTAAATATAGGAGGTAAAAATGGCCAAAAATTCGTCGGTATGGAACAAGGTTTTACCAAAGAAATTTATCTTATTACACAAGGTCAGGGTGTGATTGAAGTAGATATCAGGTATTCCCCCGGTGATTCTATCAAAGCCACCTTTGATGCCATGCTTTCTACCCTAAAGATTTCCTAGATGACATTTTTGACAGCTGCCAAAAGTTCAGGATATCTGAAATATTCCAGTAGCTGTTTTTCCCAGCCAGCACTTTGGATATTTATATCAGGTTCTACTCCCCGGCCTTCAATAGGCTGATTGTCATCCCTCAAGGTAATGGAGTGTACTAAAAATAGGGAATATTTTTCACTCTCCTCAATCTGGTTATCCAAGGGCATGACTTTCTCCACCGTCCCCCAACCTTTGGTGGGCACCCCCAAGACAATGCCAAAGTGATACCTTTTTAGGGCAGCTGCCAAAAGTTCGGCTGAAGATTGAGTCTGATTGTCCACTAAAATAACTACCTGTTTCATCCTACCCAGTCCGGCCAATTTATTACCAACACTTTTATATGGTTCAAGTTCCCCTTTTCTCATAAAGTCATATACGTATTGTTTATCCCCCAAAAAATTTCCCAAAAAGAAAGGTAGGGCATCAATGGCACCCCCAATATTACCTCTTAAATCAAATATTAAAGTTTTAGGCCCGCTTGGTTGATCATATGAGGTGACGATTTTGACAAACTCCTCATAGGTGGTGGGAGAAAATTTATCAAATTTTAAATAAGCAATATCGGAGGTGATTAATCTGGAGGCGGTGGTTGGTTCAACTCCCTTGGTATCATAATTTTTCTTTCTATCCTGATCTGTCAGGACATCTTTGGCGTAAGCTATTTTTTTTAGTTCCTCCTGAGCTTGGGGAGAATCTTCTTTTTTTAATTCCTGCTCTTTCTGCTGGTAAGACTGCTCAACTTCCTGCTCAGATGCTCCTTTGGCTAGTCCTAAATCTTTATATAAATCCTTTTCCGGATTGATATTTTGTACGGTATTTTTTAATTGGGTCTCCATTTTTTGGGTATAAAGCCCGGATCTGCCCGCAGGCTGTAAGGACTGTAAAACTTGAGAGATCAGCTGAATGGTGAAATCTTTCTTTTTAGTGGAATCAACTTCTTTTAAAACGGTCGAGGTCATCTGCTCCAAAGCCTGTCTTTGACTGGTGGTCTGCTGTTGATCGTTTTGGGGCAGTATTTTCAGATCAGTTACGGAAGAACCTCGTAAATTTATGGATGCCCCCAAATTACCTCCCGGTAACAGTTGGGTAGTTGGATTTTGCGGGCTGGGAGTATTTTTACCTTTGGTGTTTAATTTCTGCACCCGGCCGGTTAGTCTTTCCGCACTCTGCTTATAAAGGCTGACCAGTTGATCCTCTGACAGATTTTCCCAGTAATTTTGGTTGATTTTATCATAGCTTTCCAAAATAAAGGCAACATATTTATCTTGTGGGATCTCCTGCACCAGAGGTTTTGAGGCATAATTTTTAAATATGGCGTAGCCTGTTAAAATACCTAACGAGAAAATAACCAGAATTAGAATAAGGTTAGTTGGCAGGTGGGGAAACTTAAGTTTTGGCAGATTGGCGATGATACTTTTTAAATTTAGTTTCATGGCAGATTTTTACTATATTACAAATGATGAGTTATAATCAATAATATGGATTTTTTGTCAATTATTTTCATAGTGGCAGGTTTGACCCTTTTCGAGGCTGTCTCCTCGGTTGATAATGCCATTATTAATGCCCAAGTTCTTTCTACCATGGGGCAAAAAGCCAAAAAGTGGTTTTTAACCTGGGGGTTACTCTTTGCAGTATTTGTAATTAGGGGTATTTTGCCCTGGTTGATTGTCTGGGCGGTGTCTCCTTCTTTAGGTCCAATGGGCTCTTTGACTGCCACTTTCAGCGGGGATCCAAAAGTCACAGAGGCTATAGAATCTTCAGCTCCCACTTTGTTAATTGCCGGTGGAGTATTTATGGTCTTTTTATTCTTTTACTGGTTGTTTTTAGAGCCTAAATACTATGGCTTGCGGGGTGAACGTTTTTTCCATTCCCAGGGAGCTTGGTTTTACGCAATAGTTTCTATACTTTTGTCCGTAATTGTCTGGTTTGCCCTTCAGATAAATCCGTTAATGGCCTTTGGAGCGGTTGTTGGATCAACCTTGTTTTTCCTGACTCACGGTTTTAAAGAAAATGCGGAAAAGATGGAAAAACAAATTGAAAATCAAGCAGGCACTATTACAGATACCAGTAAGGTGTTTTATTTAATGGTAATTGATGCCACCTTTTCTTTGGATGGAGTGTTGGGTGCTTTTGCCTTTACCTTGTCAGTTCCTTTAATTTTACTTGGTAATGGAATAGGGGCGATAGTGGTCAGGCAATTCACAGTAAGTAATATTGAAAGAATCAAAAAATATGTTTTTTTGAAAAACGGGGCCATGTATTCAATCCTAGTTTTAGGAATGATAATGATTTTGGAAAGCTTTGGATTTAATATCCCAAGCGCTATATCACCTCTTGCCACAGCCATAATTGTAGGCTACTTCTTCCTAAAATCCAAATCAGCTATTACTTGATAAAATAAGGATCATATGAGCTTACGGTATGTTCCCGTAAATATCCGACACTAACTTCTTTCTAAAGGTGGCTTCATACCTAAGCCAATGTGTGGTCTATGATAATGATACCGGTTTAGGAATTCATCTACAATTAGGGTGAGTTCTGGTA
>Ga0209542_10003196_pt1 | contig 35247 bp, 38 predicted proteins | sample RifCSPhighO2_01_FD_184028 | JGI IMG/M metagenome (GOLD analysis project Ga0209542, IMG submission 184028) | Soil microbial communities from Rifle, Colorado - Rifle CSP2_plank highO2_0.1 (SPAdes) (version 2) | ecosystem: Environmental > Terrestrial > Deep subsurface > Rock core/Sediment ...
AGATGAAATTCCCGGGCGGGACAAGCAAAGACCATCTCGATGCCGACCCGATAGACACCTTAGATAGGGAAATAGACGAGGAGCTTCATATCGGCATCAGGGTCGCTCCTTGTTTCTTTGTGGAGAAGCGCGGCCTCGGGCACGAAAAGCATTTTTTTCTTGTCCTCAAATACGACGGTGTCATTCGTGAAGGGAAATTCCTTGACGACTACGCCGAGAAAATGCTCCGCTGGGTCTCTCTGCCGGAATTCAGCAGGAATTGCCTTCATCACAGGGAGGCGTTTCGTCGCGCTCTCAAGGCGCAGGCGGAAAATTCCGAAGAATTCAAAAGGGAAACGCGGCGGTTTGCCCGCTCCTTTCAATAGCGCTGACCCTTTGGTTGGCGCTCTTTTTGTGCAGATTGTGATAAATTAAGCGAGTGAAAAAACTTTTAAAGCTTTACAAAGAAATAGGAGAGACCCCGCTTGAGCGTATAAAGCGATGGAAAGCCGCAAATCCGGAATACAAAAAAGTGCCGATGACATACGCTGGTCGGCTGGACCCGATGGCAGAAGGGGTCCTGCTCGCTCTTACAGGGGAAGAATGCAAAAAGAAAGAGAAATATCTAGGATTGGACAAGAAATACATCGTTGAAATACTTTTCGGCTTCGCAACAGATACATATGACATCTTGGGCAAGATCACAAAGCAAGGTGACCCGACCTCCACAAGCTTGTGGAGGTCGGGTCACCACAAGGATTTGCAAAGTTTTGTCGGCAAATTTTCGCAGAAATACCCAAAATACTCCTCAAGAAATATAAAAAAGGTACTATTTTCTACCATGGTAGAAAATAGTACCTTTTCTGATGAGGTACTGACCAAAGAAGTGGAGATATATTCAGTAAAATTTCTAGGGCAGAGGTGTATGAGAGCAAAAAAACTTCTTTCGGACACTAAAAAAAGGATTTCAAAAGTCAAACCCGCCCGACCGGACGACTCCGGTCGTTCGGGCGGGGGCGACTTTCGCCAGAAAGCAATACTATCTCTCTGGAGAAAAAATTTGAAGAACAAGAACGACAAGTATCAAATAGTAAAAATCAAGGTCGCCTGTAGCAGCGGCACCTACATGCGCTCGCTTGCTCACAATCTTGGCAAAAAAATCGGTATCCCAGCTCTAGCGTTTTCAATCAAGAGAACAAAAATAGGAGAACACAAAATCTAGATTTTCTTCCTGTTTTTATCGCGGTCGTTTTTGGTGAGGAATTTTTTGCGCAGGCGGACGGAGAGAGGGGTGATTTCCATATACTCGTCGTCGGACATTATTTCCAATCCCTTCTCTATATCTATTGTGATTGGAGGCACGAGGTAGAGAGCTTCGTCGTTTCCGGACGAGCGTACATTCGTTAGATTCTTGTTTTTGGTAGGATTCACATCCATCTCCTCGCCTTTGGAGGTATTACCAATCACCATCCCGGCATACACTTCCGTCGCCGCGGGGATATAAAGCTGGCCTCTGTCTTGGAGGCACCAGAGGGAGTAGGCGAGAGCTTTGCCCGTCTCCATTGATATCATCGCTCCTGTATCCCTGTGCTCTATCTCTCCTGCATAGGGGCGGAATTCTACAAATCGTGAAGAAAGTATGCCCTCGCCTTTGGTGTCTATAGTGAATTCGTTTCTGTACCCCAGAAGCCCGCGAGTAGGTATTTCAAAAATAAGCCGTGTATGGCCGTCGCCCTGCTTCATATTTGTCATTATTCCTTTTCTTTTGCCAAGCTTTTCTATCACGCTACCCGCAAATTCATCCGGCGTGTCGATAATCGTCTCCTCGTACGGCTCCATCTTTTGTTCATTTTCTTCATGGATTATGACCTCCGGCTTTGACACCTGTATTTCAAATCCTTCCCGGCGCATATTCTCAAGAAGTATAGCGATATGAAGCTCTCCCCGACCCAAAATTTTAAATCCTTCTATTGAAGCGAAGTCCACTTTCAGCCCCACATTCACCTCTAATTCTTTTTCTAGGCGGTCCCTTATCTGGCGGGAAGTCACGAATTTGCCTTCCTTGCCTGCGAAAGGCGAGTCGTTCACAAGGAAATCAAGAGCTATCGTCGGCTCGTCTATATGTATTGAGGGGAGAAGCTTGGCGTTTTCATTGTCGGTAATCGTGTCGCCGATATACACATCCGTGAGCCCAGCCACCATCACGATATCCCCAGAGCTTGCTTCGCCGACTTCTTTTCTCATAAGGCCTTCAAATGTGTAAAGCTTGGTGATTCTGTATTTCCTGATCTCTCCACTTTGCTTTTTAAGAAATACATCAGAATTAAATTTTATTTTACCGGAATAAATGCGGCATATAGCCAGGCGTCCGAGGAAATTGTCATAAGCAAGATTGAACGCTTGGGCTCGGAGTTCTCCTGCCTCGCCGGCAGGCGGGTTATCATCATCTCGGTTGGCAGGGGGCACATGCACCAAAATCATATCCAAAAGCGGGTCAAGATTTTTTTTCTCGTCATTTACATTTTTCATCGCCATACCTTCTCTGCCGATGGCGTAGACGGTGGGGAAGTCCAATTGCTCTTCGTTAGCTCCGAGCTCCAAAAATAGCTCCAGCACCTCATCGTGCGCCTCTTTTATCCTCGCCGCCGGCTTGTCTATTTTGTTTATGACTACAATCGGCTTTAGCCGCAGCTCCAAGGATTTCTTCAGCACGAATCTCGTCTGCGGCATTGGGCCCTCTTGAGCATCTACTACAAGAAGCACACAATCAATAGAGCGAAGTACCCGCTCTACCTCGCTCCCAAAATCGGCATGTCCGGGCGTGTCCACTATATTTATCTTAGTTCCTTTGTAATTTACGGAGGTATTTTTGGCATAGATAGTAATACCGCGCTCCTGCTCGAGCGCGTTTGTATCCATGGTAGTGCCTTCCTCCGCCATACCCGTCTGTTTCATCAGGGCATCAGTAAGCGTGGTCTTCCCATGGTCCACATGGGCTATTATCGCTATGTTTCTGATTTCCATTGTTTTTCTTTATTGCTCGATAGCTTCTCCTCCAGCGCCACAGAATATTTTTGTACTCAAAAATTTCTTATGTTCTCGCCATCGATACGGCTCCGAAATGTCGCCTCCGGAGAACTATCTTGCGCCTAAGCTATCTAAATAAAAAATCCGCGGTGCGGACTGGTCCATTTAAACATATTTTCCGGCTTTTTACAATGTCGGCTTTGGCGGGGTGGGTGCGGAAGAGAGCCCAAGACGGCGGAGATTTTTGATGACGAAGAATATTGAAAAGGCGATGATGATGAAATTGACCACATTGTTGAGGAAGCTCCCGTATTTGATGCCCGCAAATGCCAAAGACGAAAAATTCACATTGCCGATGAGAAATCCGATCAGAGGCATAATGATGTCATCCACGAGGGAAGTGACGATTTTGCCGAATGCTCCTCCGATAACGACGCCCACAGCCAGGTCCATCACATTACCTTTCATTGCAAACGCTTTGAATTCTTGGATTGTCTCCTTGATCATTGGTTTTTAAATCTTATGTGCCGTACTGCAGGCAATACAGATAGCACGATAATGATGAGAACGATAGGCAAGATATATCTGTCGGGGTCGGGGATTACAGATCCTAAGAAATACCCAAGCAGAATCATGCCGAAAGTCCAGATGAACCCGCCAACGATATTATAAGCGAAAAATGTGCGATATTCCATAGAGCCCACTCCGGCGAGAATCGGCGTAAATGTCCTCACTATTGGCATAAAGCGGGCAAGGATTATGGCTTTCTTGCCGTACTTACCGAAGAATTCTCTGGACCTTTCTATATGCTTTTTGTTGAAGAAGAAAGAATTCTCCCTTGAGAAAAGCGCAGGGCCCACCTTTTTCCCAAACGCGTATCCCACATTGTCGCCGAGGACGGCAGCAATAAATGAGCCCACAAGGAGCACTGGCAAGGAAAGCAAAGACTGTGAGGCCAAAAGTCCGGCAGTAAATAGAAGCGAATCTCCGGGGAAGAAAAACCCGAAAAACAATCCCGACTCGGCAAAGATAATAGCAATGACGCCGATAATTCCTACCGCTTCTATCAGAAATTTTGGATCAAGATATTGCATCATTTTTTTGATTTATTTTTTCAATTACAAATTTGTATTGATGCTGTATATCTTGTAGAGCTGTCTTTAGCCCAAATTGATCAAATCCCACTGCTATTATATCTGGCTTTATTTCTTTCAAATCAGTCCATTTATTGAGCTCTGCATCTCCGATAGTCACCCCTACCGCAATATGTAAATCCTCTACAGCTTCTCGTCTCTGCTTTGAGCTTTGCATGGGCACTCTACCCTTTCTTTGTAGTACGCTTTCGTCTGATGCTACTGATACATGGAGTATCCCTAGCTTTGTGGCCTCATTTAGAAAAAAAACATGTCCTAGATGCAAGCCGTCAAAGGTGCCGAAGGCAAGCACTTTTTTCGCTTGCTCGTTTTCCATAAAGTGCTAATATGGTATCACAATTTAATAGTATCAAGAAGACGGGGAGAGCACTGGCTCTGTAATCCGTCTGGCAACCTACCAAAAGCAAGGTGCCCCCTCCAGCCCGCAAGGGAAAGATAAATCGTAATTCTTTCCCTCTCGGGAAAGTTTTTTGTAAATAATAAAAATCATATTTATGTTAAGAACAGCAGAAGCGGTATCAATAGGCCATCCGGACAAAATTTGCGATCAGATATCAGACGCAATTCTTGACGCATGCCTCAAGGACGATCCGAAATCGAGAGTCGCGATAGAGACGATGGGAGGGCACGGAATTATTTCTATCACAGGCGAGCTTACGACCAAGACATATGTGAACATGCGCGAAATTGCACAGCAGATATATCGCGATTGCGGCAACAACGATCAGATAGGAGTGAATGTGAATGTGGTGGAGCAAAGCCCGGAGATTGCTGGCGGAGTGGATATGGAAGGCGCGGGCGATCAGGGGATAATGGTGGGCTATGCCACGAGTGAGACGCCGGAGATGCTTCCTCTGGAGGTGGTGCTCTCCCGGAAGCTTGCAAAAGCGATGGGCAGACATGATGGCAAAAGCCAAGTGACGGTAAAGGACGGTAAGGTGGTAAAGGTCTTAACTTCTCTCTGCTCATCCGGAGATATGTCTGATGTGACACTTGAAGAGACAATGAAAAATGAAATCCTTCCGCATTTCGATGGAGATTGGGAGGCTTTAAAAAAGGTGTGGCTACAAAATCCGAATGGGGAATGGACGATAGGAGGGTTCACCGCAGATACGGGGCTGACAGGAAGAAAGCTTGCGGTGGATAATTATGGGCCGAATATTCCTGTCGGGGGCGGATGCTTCTCGGGCAAGGATGCCACAAAGGTGGATAGAAGCGCCGCATATATGGCTAGAAAAATCGCAGTGGACTATTTAAAGAAAAGAAAAGCTAAGGAAGTGTTCGTTCATATCGCGTATGCTATCGGCGTGGCGGAGCCACTTATGGCTGTGGTGGATATTGATGGCGTGCAGGAAGAGATAAAGGGCTATGACCTAAAACCGAAAGCAATTATAGAATTCTTAGATTTACGCCGCCCCCAATTCCGCGAGACAGCTAAGTACGGCCACTTCGGCAACGGTTTTACTTGGGATAGGTAGGATTATGCAACATCAGAGGGGTTAAATCTTTTTGAAATTATTTTCCATATCCCCGATATTTCTTCATCTCTGGTGCATCCAATTAGCTGTAACCTAAAAACAGGGATAGCATCAATTTCCACAGATGTGGTGTTTGTATCTTTTAACCATTTTTCTGCGGAAACTAGTTGTAAAAAAATTCCAGGATTTTGAAATTTTTCTTGTAATTCCGGTGTTATTTTTTTTGCAAAAACATCGATCTTTTTGGCTATTTCTATATTATCACTAGAAGGCAACAGTATTTGGATGTACGACCCCCACATATCATTCGTTCCGATTTGCCCGATTCCAGAATTGCTAGCTATAGTTTCTATTCCTGCATTTCTCAACGCCCTTACTGCAGGCAAGATCTCAGGGTCAATACTTGATTCATCGTAAATAGTGTTTACAAAGCCGGGTTCTTTTTCCTGGTCTTCCATAAACATAAATTATATCAGATAAAAGATTTTTATATTTATTGTTTCTTTACTTCTTTTTAAAAATCTAGACTTCCATTACCTCCTGTTTTTTGGCGAGTCCTAATACAGCAATAAGCACAATAATCATTCCAACAATTTGCATCGGAAGTAGCTTTGCATCAATAAATACAAAGTTTACAAGAACGGCTGCAACAACGAATCCGAGCTCCGCAATGGTTGCAACTGATGCAGGGGTGTTTCTAAGTCCTTTGTAGTAGATAAGAAGGCCGACTGCGCCTGAAACCATAGACATCACAAATAAGAATAAGTAACTTTGCGCGGAAATAGATGGCATTGTTGCTATATCACCGCTTACGATATTCCAGATTAAGAGAAATAGAAATCCGATAAAAAACCGCGCCACAGTCACTTCTTTCCATTCAAGCTCCTTTAGTGTAATTCTTCCTAAGACTGTGCCTGCGCCCCAAAGCAATGCAGCTATAAGAGCTAATAATATTCCGATAAAATGAGGACTCCAAATTTCTCCTTCATAAACACGCGGAACAAGGTCTGGGAAAGATATTAGGTAGGCCCCAAAAATTGCAAGTAGGGCAAGTTGCCAGAACCATTTTCCAAATTTTTCTCGAAGTAGATAATAGGCTAGAAATACTGCGATAAAGGGCTGGAGCTTCTGAAGAAGAATTGCGGCAGAAGGATTTAGATAATGAAAAGCTTCAGTGAAAGCAATGAGCGCTAAAGCTGATGATCCGATGCCGATTGTGAGGAGCGATACCCATGATTTTATCGATAACACTTTCAGTTTTGGAATAACTTTTATCAAAAGTGGAAACAATACAATAAGTGAAATTGTATGCTCAATAAATACAATTAATGCTGAAGAAAGCTTTTCCGTAACATTAAGACGAAAGGGGGCGTCAGTCGCCCAAAGCATTGCAGCAATGAAGACTAGAACTGGGGACCAGAATTTAGTTTTTTTCATAACTAATTATTTAATAATAGTAATATTTTTTTGTATAGGCGTAGTAACTATTATTTCATTCTTTTTTGAAATATAGAAATCCATCTCTGTGCGCATACCATAGTTTTCAAAATACATTCCGGGCTCTATGGTATAGCCGACATTTTTTAGGAGAGGGGAGTATTCGCGCCAATTTATGCCTGGTAGCTTGCCGTGAGGGTGCTTAAAGCCAAGTGAATGACCGATAGTGTGCTTTATGGCGCTTCCATATCCTGCTTTGCCGATTATGTCATGCGCTACGCGATCAACATCTATTCCACGGGGGAACTTGCCGCGCTTAAGAAAATCTCTGATTTTCTTAAGCGCGGCACTTCTCGCTTCTACCAAAACCTTCCATTTCTCATTTATTTCTTGCAATTTTTGTTTTTCTACTTTCAACTTTCTATCTTCTACTTTCGGACAGTAATAGAACATCCATGTCATATCCGCATAAGGCGCGTCTTTTTTGTTGAGCCGTGCCCAAATATCTAGAAGTATTAAAGTGTTGGGTTTCAGTGTCGCTCCTTTTCCTTTTGGAAAATAATGCACCTCTTTTGTATTCTTGCCAAACGCCACGATCGCAAACTTTTTCCTGTTGTCATTCACAAGCCCATGCTTTTTGTACGCTTTCCTAATAAAATCAATTCCATCCTTTTCCGACATTCTGGTATTTTTTTGGATATGCCAGCGAAATTCATCTTTGATGATACCAAGAAGCTTTGCAGCTCCGGCATGTTGTTGTAATTTTTTTTTGTTCCAAAACATCTTACGGTCTTTTTGTGCGATAAGTTCGGCTTTCGTCGTGGTGAAGCGTGGATACCAAATCCCATTTCCTTCCATCCCATTCTTCTATACTCTCATCGTTTTTTGGAAGTGCAGGTATTGAGTTTAATTCTTCTTCACTCAGTAATCTCCATCCTTCTTTTATCCCAATTTGCTTATCAGTCAAATGATCAGGATTATGCTTTACTTCGATTCGCTCCTTCTTGGTTTCCATATTTACAAAAACGTAAACAGGCCGTCTTTGTATATCAGCTGCTCGCGGCCGTCGCGCATATAGGCTGTGACGGTGCGCGGGGTGGTGGAGACCATATCGGTGTGCACCGACGAGGAATTGAAACCAAGCTCCTCCCAATCCTCCGGCTCAAGCGTGGACGGATCATCAGCGAGGCAATCATGGTATGCGTTGCCGAGAGCGATGTGAGTGTTGCCATATTTACCGCCGACATTTTCGTCAAATAATGTTTCCGCCATAAATTTGGTGATGCGAGAAAATCTTTTGTCGGTGAGAGAAAATTCGCCCACCTTGTCTGCATTCGACGTAGCTATCATTTGCTTCAGAAGCTTTTCGTTCCGTTTAGCTTTGCTTTTGATGACGCGGCCGTTTTTAAACCACAATTCAATGCCTGTGATGAGATTGCCATATCTATAAAGCGGCTCCGAGAAGCGTATCCAGCCGTCGGTGCCTCGCCAATCAGGGGAAGTGAAGATCTCAAAGGAAGGTATGTTGCATCCGCGTCCGCCGAGCCACTTGCGGTCTCTACCTAGATGCACCCAAAGGTCCACATCTGGACCCTTCACATGGAGCTTCTCGATTGGCATGGAGCTCAAATGCTTCTCCGCTCTCGAAAGCGAAGTAAAGACCTTCTTCCACTCCTTGATAGGATCCCTTTTGTCCAAGAAGCAGGCTCTGATGATTTCTTTCCAATAGCTCTTCAGGGACATCCTAGCTTCTTTGGCCATTGCAGGCGTGCCGTAAAGGGCCAGAGTCCAGCTGAAGCGGCCCTTATTTTCCTTGTCATTCCTCCAGTCCATATATGGCTTGAAGGCCTGTCCCCGCGCCATGATTTTCTTGGGGTCTATTCCTTTCATGATGTGCATGTTTGTGTCTGATAGTATGTAGATTGAATGATCTATCTCATCAATAAGGCCGCGCAGATACCTTCTCGGAAAATACTTAATCTGCTCTTCGCTTGCCAGCTCAAAGAACATACGGCTCACATTTGCATTCTGCTTGTCGTATGTCTCCTTATCGTCTGGAATATAATTTTGAATAACATTGCCTCCGGCTTTTACAATCGCCCTGAAGAGCTCTATATAAAAGGGTCTCGCATATTCGTTGACCGTGAGATAGACTGTCTCGCCGCGCTTGACTCCCTTTCCAGAACCCAGAGCAAAATTCACGAGCACTTTTGCGTAATTTCCAAGGATTTTTTTTGATGGCGTGTAATTTTTCATAGATAAAATGTTACGGAATATTAGGAAGTTCGCCCTTCCTCTTGTACCTTTTAATGATTAACACTGTAGATCGGAAAATGACAATTATAAACGTTGACCAGAATAGGCCCCCAAAAATTCCGCCCAAAACGTCCGATGCCCAGTGTACATTAAGATACACCCGCGATAGTCCTATCACAAGAGTAAAGCCATAAATAAGAGTTATAAATGTATTGCGAACAAGAATGTTTTTTATTTTCCTCAAAACCGTATAGCTTAAGACAGTAGCCGCTATCATTGCCATCACGGCATGTCCTGACGGGAAGCTTGAACCATAAGCTTCTACTAGGCCAGGTTCTGGCCGTGCCCCACCAATTGACGCTTTAACTATATTCACAAATATTGATCCACTCGACATTGCGATTGCTACTAAGGCGGCATCCAATCCTTTTTTCTTCCATAAAAGAAAGAGAATAAGGATAGCAGAAAAAATAATCATATCAGTTGAATTTCCCATAATCGTAGCAAACAACATTAAAATTGTGATAACAGGCGTTTTTATAGTTTCAATCATAGCCTGTATCCTTGCGTCAAAAAGATTAAGCAATTTGCCATGCCCAACTGACTCGCCGATTACGGTAAAAAGATAAAGAGAAAGTATTGAAGTTCCAAAAACGATGATATCTGTCGAGGAGATTTTAAAATGGCGCTTTTTTAAATATCTCAAAATCAAAATAATAACAACTACAAGTACTGTGGCGATCAAAGCAAATTTACCGATGAAAAGCGCGGCAGCTTCAAAGCTTCTGCCGAAGATGTATCCGACAACAATAGAGAAAACTGCCCAGATAATTGCAGAAATCGAGTCTGCAAACAGGAACTTTTTATTTGCTACATTGCTCATGCCTGCGGCAAAGGGCATGAAGGTACGGGTCAAAGAATTAAGCCGGCCGAAAAATATGGTTTTGATACTATGAGTTTCTATTATCTCCTGAGTTTTTTGAAGTTGTTCTTTTTTTATTCCAAACATCTTTTCCGGGTTCTTAACTGCCTTGCCGAATCTTCTGCCCAAGAAAAATCCGATCAAATCACCTATAACCGCTCCGACCGATGCCACAAGCGCGGCAGGCCAAAAAGCCAATATTTTAAGCCGCACTAAAAAACCCGCAAGTATTACAATTGTCTGTCCAGGAATAACTATACCTAGAATCGGTATCGATTCTAAAAGAGTAATTACAAAAAGTATTGTGTAGCCCCAGTGTTTGAAAGCTAAAAAGTGGGTCTGGAATAGATCAAGAAAAAAATGTTCCATCCTGTTAGTATAAAGTATCGAACAAAAAGTGGGAAGCATGATAAAATGTTCACATGAATCCTTTTGACGCGGTAATTTTAGGGATGGTTGAGGGGCTCACGGAATTTTTGCCGATATCGTCAACGGCGCATTTAATTTTGGGAGCGAAAGTTTTAGGACTTTTGCAAACTGACTTTTTAAAAAGTTTTGAAATTATTATCCAGTTTGGTGCTATACTTGCAGTCGCCACTCTTTACTTCAAATCATTTTTTGATCGACAGATCTTGAAAAATATAATCGTCGGATTTATTCCGACTGGAATCCTTGGACTCTTCTTTTATGGAGTAGTTAAACAATATTTAGGCAATATTTCTGTCATATTATGGGCGTTATTTATCGGCGGAGTTGTACTCATAATCTTTGAAAAATGGCAGAAAGGCAGAGATTCGGCTTTGCGCGATACCATGACTGCCAGCGACTGCATAAAAATAGGCCTATTTCAAGCTCTCTCGTTTATTCCGGGGGTGTCGCGATCGGGAGCTACTATTCTTGGCGGTCTAGCCCTCGGTGTCTCTCGCAAAACTATTACCGAGTACTCATTTCTTTTAGCTGTACCCACGATGCTTGCTGCCACGGGTCTTGATGCGATCAAAAACAAAGATCTACTTTTCGAGGCAGGAAATTTTTCAAATCTGCTTGTAGGTTTTGTCGTATCGTATCTTGTAGCAATTCTAGCCATAAAAGTTTTTCTAGCATATGTGAAAAAGCACGACTTCTTTGCTTTTGGAGTATATCGCATTGCAATCGCGACCATCAGTTTTTTCTTCCTGATTTAAATATTAATTTATAGATGAGGCAGAAAGACCATTATACCTATCACAATAGCGCCTAATGCGGATATCAGCACGAATCCAGAGGAAATATCTTTTATTTTACCGATGAGCGAATCAGGATTCGGGCCCACAATATCACACAAATCCTCAATAGCTGTATTTATTACTTCACTTGCAATGACAAAGACAATCGCAACAACAACAAACATCATTTCAACTTGTGATATTTCCAGAGCCATCCCAATTATTATAGTTGCAACACCTAGTACGATATGTATCTGAAAGTTTCTCTCTTCAAGCAGGACAATTTTTAAACCGTTCAATGCGTTATTCAAACTTCGAAAAACTTTTTTCATATTCTTACCAGTTATTTATCTTAAATGCCAGCCAAATTCCTATGATGGCTCCGACAGCGCTAATAAAGAGCGACGAAAGCGAAAACACGCTTTCTCCCCATAAAAACGGTATAAGCGAACCTATGGTTGAACCAATAAAGATTCCTATCCAAATTAATGGCTTTGAAGACATATCATAGAATTGTAACAGATTTGTAAAAAATTATTTTTCTACTCCACAACGAATTTTGAGTTCATCAATATCCACGATAGTCGGCTCTTCATTAGTGTCTTGATTTAATTTATACATTATAGCCTTTGGATCATCAACATGCTCGAGACCGAGTGCGTGACCTAGCTCATGCGCCAGGACGCGAACAAGTTTATTTTCACTCGCAAACTGATAAATATTAATGCGTTTGCCGATTGTGTCACTTATGTATTCACCCTCATCAAATTCATCTCCAGTTGATGTTCTAGTACTGTTGAATTTACTGACACTCAAATTCAGTCTATCTATAAGGCCGTTTATCACGGTAGCGAGTGAATTTATTGTCTCAGCAATGTCATTTAAAGACGTCTGTTCAGTATTTAAAGAATTTATTTCGTTATTAATTTCATTTTTCTGTCTTTCCAGTTTTGCAAATTCATCCGGTGGAGCGCCACTTCGGTCATTCCAGTGGGCTACCTCTTTTTCAAAATTAGTTTTTTTTGATTCCATAGCTCTAATCCGTTCCTCGAAAACTGTTTTTTTTGCCCTGAAAGATTCTGTTAGTGAATCATATTTTGCTTTCAGAGAGTTGTACGTCTCTTTGTCATCTTTAATCACTAGGCCGATACTTTTAAGTTTGTCGGTCGCGGCTTGTCTGTCATCATAAATAAGATTTACTGTAAGAGTTGCTTCTTTAGGCTTGTATTCAAAAAGTTCTTTTTTAATGACGTTTTCCCAGATTTTTTCTGCAGAATTTAGGTCTTTTATAAATTCTGTTTTGTTGATTCCAAAACGCGTGTCAAATTCACCCAGAGAATAGGGAATCGGAGTATCGCAGGGATTTGACAATCCTAGTTTATTTTTAGCGAACTCAAGAATTTCAGAGTGTTTATAAAAAATAATGGCGCCCAATAGCACAATGATTATTAGAGACAAAAAATTTCTAAAAAAAGACCCCATATCTGTAAAATATTATAAATAATCTTCTACATTAATCCAATTTAAAAGCTGGTCTTTATCAGCAACATATCCTCTGGTATCAATCGCACTGCCTTTATGTATACCAAGGTGTAGATGCTTTCTTTCACCATCAGTCTCTCTGCCATATCCTGTGCCGAGAACTGCAAGTTTCTCGCCTTTATTAATTATTTCACCGACTTTTACTGTAACACTTGTAATTCGGATATGTCCATAAACAGCAATGATCTGAGAGTCATCAAGCTCGCATGACTCTACTGCCATCCCGCCGTATCCTCGTCCAAATTCATTGATGACAAGTTTACCTGTGCAGATGGCGTAGACAAGCACATCTGTATTTTGCTCCTCAGCGAAAGTTTCGAAATCAACGCCGGTATGATATCCGGTAAATCGTTCAGGTGAGACGGGTGAGTTTTTAGGCGATACATGGGTACCGAAAGTTTTCGTGGTAATTCTCGAAAGAGCATTTTCTATGGGTGGTGCTAACAGGCTTTCTGCACCAATTTTGTTTTTTTCCTTTTTTATATCTGTAATTATAGTTTCCGTTTCTTTCGGCTCTTTGCGCAGATCGCTGCTCTTTTTTTGGCTCGAAAAAAGTGATGCAACAGTAACGGTAACCACAACCAGACATATAATTACGATGTAATGTTTTATTCTCACTGAGGGGCAATTTTATCCCGTTAGAAGCAGAATGTACCGCGGCGAGTCGCGCTGGGGAGGTGAATGCAGTTGGTTTTAGCGAACACAGGGTTTAATGCTTTGTGTGAGCTTCTAACGGGGTTTACTCGACTTTATTATAACAAATGTGACAAAACGGGTATTACTATCGAATAAAATGTAAAAATGTTAATGATATTTGGTGAAAGTACCTGTTGATAATTAACTGGTATATTTTAAAAGAGGGAGTAAAATTAGAGAGATAAAAGGTCGGTTACAACAATATCTGCCTTAACTATGCATAAAATAACTTTTATTCTTCTTGTCATCGGAGGTCTTAATTGGCTTCTAGAGGCGTTTGGCTATGGTCTCGGAGGATGGGGATTGCCATCAAGTCTGGTAATGATCATCTATGTTCTAGTTGGACTTTCTGCCATTTACGAGATTTTTTCTCACAAGAGCAACTGCAAGAGTTGCGCTGCCGGAACAGGCATATAATCTCAGAGATCAATAACGTCGGTCTAAAAACAAAAGCCTTTCTCTCGAGGCTTTTGTTTTTTTGTACGTTTTTATAACTTGCCGGTTACAGGGTTGCAATTTTTATAGCGATAAAAAGCACTATGATACCGAGAATTGTAGAAAATGTAGTCCATACAGTCGGATGGCTGTGGTGGCTTTCTGGCAAAAGCTCGCTTGCGCCGATGTAAAGGAAAAATCCAGAGAATATGGCAAGGATTATTCCAAGAGCACTTTCTGACAAGGTAAAAAATAGGGTAGAGGTAACGCCGAGCATAGGAGCAAAAGCGTCAACAAGAAGCCATTTGAATGCAGTTTTGCCACTACCATTATTTTTGAGAATAAGACTTACGGTATTGATACCATCAGAAAAGTCGTGAACCAAAACAGCAATTGCGACGATTGCTCCAACTGCAGTGGAAACTTGAAAGGCAAGTCCAATCGCCATACCGTCAAGAAAGCTATGAATAGAAAGACTGCCTGCACCGAACTTTCCTCTACTACAATCTTTATGTTCTTCACCTGCATGACTATGCAGCACAACAAAACGATCCAAAAGCATATATATTATAAATCCCAAAGCCACGATTGAGAGAATGGTTGATGTGTCGTACATTTTACTTCCCAGCCCAATTGCCTCCGGTATAAGATCAAAGAAAGCAACACCGATAATGGCTCCTGCGGAAAATCCCAAAATGAGATGCAGTTTGTCCTTGAAACGCAAGGCAAAGAGGCCTCCCAATAATGTTGATACAAGTGTTGCGATGCTAATTAAGATAATCATAAAATTTTAACGTGGATCATAAAGTTTTTATTATAAAATAGTTAATTTACAGGCAACTTTTTCATAACGTGTTTTGCGTAAAAAGCGGTGATGATGGCAGCAGACCAAGTGATTCCGAAGACACCCCACCATACCGCATCAATTCCAATTCCAAAAATATTAATAAGTATCCAAAAAACAGCAACAGGAGCCAAAATCTGCCGATAAATACCTATCCAGACAGCATACATCGGCTTTTTCATTCCTTGAAGCGCTGATATGGTGATAAAAAGTATGGTGTAAGCAAAGAAAATAAACGGCGCGATCTTCAAATAATGCGCTCCAATTGCTACCACGTTCTGATCTTTTGTAAAGAATTCCATTATTAGTTTCGAAAAAATAAAAGTAAGAACACTACCGACGGCCATTACAGAAAGTCCATATCTCAGGCATGTTTTTAAAGTTTCTTTGATGCGATCAAATTTTTTTGCACCGTTGTTCTGGCCGATTATGGAGAGACAGGCAATAGTAATACCAATTGTAGGAAGTAGAGATATCTGCTCAACACGTGTCGCAATGCCGTACGCTGCAACAGCGTTTTCTCCGAACTGGCTGATAAAATAAGTGATAACAAATATTCCAACTCCTATTGTCACAAGGTTTAAGCTCGCAGGTACGGCCTGTTTTACAATTTCCATAAATGCTTTTTTCTCTGGCCAGAGATTTTTGAACGTATCTTTAGAGACAAGCCCTGTCTTCAATGTTTTTTTGAATATATAGACCATTCCTAACAATTGAATTATGACGGTTGCAAGCGCGACGCCACGAAGTCCCATAGCCGGCACTCCAAGTCCACCATACAATAACCACGGGTCAAGAATGATATTTAAAAAGAATCCGGCTATCAGAAAATTGCGGTAAGTGCGCGTATCTCCGCGGGCTTGAAGCATGGAATTGAAAACGCTAATCATTAAAAAGAAAATGGCGCCGTAAAATATCACATTTATATATTGTAAAGCCAGTTCAAGATATTCTCCGCTTGCTCCAAGAAGGCGAAATAGGGAAGGTGCAAACAGCAGCCCTCCCAAAGTTACAAGACATGAAACAATAAGTCCGAAGGAGATAGATTGGGCGGCGTATTTTTTGGTGTCTTCTTTCGCGCCTACTGCATTCGCGATTACAGCCGTTGTGCCTGTTGAAATTCCGGAGTCAAAAATAATGATAAGGAAAAATACTGGGAAGGACAGTGACATTGCGGCCAACGCAGAGGTGGAGATCTTGCCCCCGAAATAAGTATCCACAACATTGAACATCGTGTTGAAAAAGAATCCAATGCATACCGGCCAAGCAATGTGAGCGATGAGCTTCGGTATTGGGGCTATGGTGAGATCATGGTCTTCAGACATAGAAATGATTTAATTGACAAAATTATTTCTTCCTAAATATGTAAACGTCGCTATCCTCGCCTTTTTTCTTCGGCAACCCCTCTATGAGCAATGACTTGCCATTGTATTCCCTAAAAAAATCTCCTTTTTGCTCTGCCAGAATTTCTTTGTATGCTGCGAGCATATCTTTTCTGCCGGGCCTTAACACTTTTAAAACATCAATATATCTTCCTTTTATGTAGTCTGGAATATTTTGAAATTCCTCTTCAGTCTCTATTTTTTGCCAATACTGCTCTAGGTCTCTCATGTCGACATTTCCATTGCTATCTACAACGCCTAAAAGCTCTAGCTCTTTGTTGCTCATCAATTCTTTTGCTGAATGATGATAATTATTGCAGATAACATATCCTTTTTCCTTGAGCTGTAGCAAGAGTTCCCCAGCAGGTACTTGCGGGTTCATAATAAGCACCATGTCAGCTTGCTCGCCAATCTTGAATTCTCTTACGTCCGTATCGTAGGCCTCGAATCCTGCTTCCTTGAGTGATGTGACCACCTCCTCATTTTGATCGACATAGATTATTCTACTCTCAGGAAATGCCTGCGAGACGCTTACATCGGTGCCACAACATGGGTAATAGATCAATTTTAACCCACTTCCAAATTTCTGCTTGAAGGCCATTAATTCTTTCACTAAATTCTCACTCACTTCTGGAATTGGCTTTATATTCGATGATTGCACAAGTGGTTTGGATTGAGAAAGATTCGCCATAATTTCAGCATACCCTTTTTCTATTTCCTCGTTGCTTGGATTGTCTGTGGGACTCATGGCTAAATTATAGCAGAGTTTTCCATTTTTTAGAGCATGATATACTCTAAATATAGCAAAAAGAATTATTGATTTCATCCTAATGCTCTCGCGAATTGCCATCAAATATAAGGTCAAAGATGCCCGCGCCGAAACCAAAAAGAAGCAGTTTCAAAACCTAGGGCTGAAAGGCAGAGTAAGAAATGTTTCAGTGGTTGATTCATATGTTATTGACGCCAAATTCTCGGAGAAAGAATTAAAAAAAGTTGCCAAAGCGCTTTCTAATCCTATTATTGAGGAATCATATGTTAATCAACATCCTGTTAAAGAAAAATTCTCTTATTCGGTCGAAATAGGATTTTTACCGGGCGTTACAGATAACATCGCAGGAACTGCATGCGAGACCATTGAAGATCTTTTAAAAAAGAAATTTAAGGCTGGAGAGGCGGTATATACGAGCCAGATCTATTTTATTCAAGGCACAATAATTTTATCTGACGCGCAAAAGATCGCTGACAGCCTTTACAACCCTTTGATCCAAAGCGCTCGCGTAACATCATTTAGAGATTTTAAAAAAACGAGAGGGTTAAAACTCACAGCGCCAAAAGTATCTCTTAAAATTTCTAATTCTGGGGCGATATCAACAATCAACCTAAATATACCAGATGAAAAACTTGTTAAAATCGGCAAAAAAGGCATTCTTAACAAAGACGGAACTCGGAGAGGTCCCTTAGCGCTTGATTTGGATTATATGAAGGCCATTCAGGCGTATTTTAAAAAGCTAATGCGTAATCCCACTGACATAGAACTTGAATCAATTGCTCAGACGTGGTCAGAACACTGCAAGCACACTATTTTTGCCGATAAGTTGGATGAAGTTGATCGCGGACTTTATAAAACCTACATCAAAGAAGCGACAAATATAATCAGAAAGAAAAAAGGCAAAAAGGATTTCTGCGTATCTGTTTTTACTGACAATTCGGGTGGCATTGTTTTTGACGAGAAATATCTTGTTACACATAAAGTGGAGACGCATAACAGCCCGTCGGCCCTTGATCCTTTTGGCGGAGCAATTACAGGTATTGGAGGAGTCAATCGTGATGCAATCGGTTTTGGTCTCGGGGCAAAGCCCATCGCTAACGTATACGGTTTCTGTCTTGCTGATCCTAATGATAAAAAGCCTCTTTATCGCGATCAGGAAAAAACGCAAAAGAAATTGTCTGCGAGACGCATTATGGACGGAATTATTGCGGGCATAAATGTCGGTGGTAACTGCTCAGGCATTCCTACAGCGCTTGGTTTTTTATATTTTAATCCAAGATACGGCGGCAAGCCCTTGGTGTTTGCCGGCACGGTCGGACTTATTCCAAGAAAGATCGGAAACAAATTTTCTCATGAGAAGTCAGCAGAAGCAGGAGACCTTATCGTCATGGTAGGCGGGCGAGTGGGGCAGGATGGTATTCATGGCGCGACGTTCTCTTCAGAAGGCACTGATTCCGGGAGTCCTGCGACTGCGGTGCAGATTGGCGATCCCATCACACAAAAAAAGTTAAGTGATGCCATCGTCAAAGAAGCGAGGGATAAAAATCTATACACAAGCATCACTGACAACGGCGCCGGGGGACTCTCGTGCTCTGTTGCGGAAATGGCGAAGGAGTGCGGAGGTGCAGTAGTAGAACTCGATAAGGTGCCGCTGAAATATCCCGGACTTTCACCGTGGCAGACTTGGATCTCGGAATCTCAAGAAAGAATGACGATTGCCGTGCCAAAATCAAAATGGTCTCGATTTAAAAGACTCATGGATAGGAGGGGGGTTGAGGCGACTGCAATAGGTGTTTTCAGCAAAAATGAAAAGTGTATTGTCAAATTCAAAGGTAAGATAATCATGGATCTTGATATGGCATTTCTCCACAATGGTTTGCCAAAGCGGAAACTTCGAACAAAAGAATCCAAAATATCAAATCAGGAAAGGCCAAAACCGCTTCAAAAAAACTTTTCAAAAATACTTCTGCAGATGCTTGCGAGGAAAAATATAACAAGCATTGAATTTGTTTCAAGGCAATATGACCACGAAGTCCAAGGCAACTCGGTTCTTAAGCCGCTTCAAGGCAGAGGGCAGGTCAACGGCGATGCGTCAATTTTTCGCCCCATACTTGATTCTTCAAAAGGGGTTGTCATTTCTCATGCCCTTAATCCGACATATACCGAACTTGATCCATATAAAATGGCGTCCTCCTCAGTTGACAGCGCCATTCGGGCGGCGGTTTCTGCCGGTGCAGATATTGATCATTTGGCGATTTTGGACAATTTCTGCTGGTGCAGTTCAAACGAGCCGGAGCGCCTTTGGCAGTTAAAACAGGCCGTAAAATCATGCTTTGACAGCGCCATTGCCTTTGAGACACCTTTTATTTCAGGCAAGGACAGCATGTTCAATGACTTCAAGGGATTTGACGAAAAGGGGAATCCCATAAAAATTTCTGTTCCTCCAACGCTTCTTGTTTCTGCTATAGGAGTAATTCCTGATGCAACTGCCTCTGTTTCAATTGACCCGAAGATGGAGGGAGATCTAATCTATCTTTTGGGGCAGACTAATGACGAGCTTGGCGGGTCGGAGTACTATGAACTTCGAGGCGAGCGAAAAAAAACAATTTATAACGGGGGCAATGTGCCGTCTGTTGAAGCTGTTTTGAATAGAAAGCTCTACAAAAATTTTTATAAAGCCGTGAGAAAGAATCTCATTGCTTCAGCAATAAGTGTTGGTCGTGGCGGGCTTGGAGTTGCTTTGGCAAAAATGTCTGCTGCCGGCAAATTAGGAATAATTGCAGATATCGGAAAAGTCGCGGGTTCTGCAGACTCTATTGAAGCGAAGCTCTTTTCTGAGAGCCAGGGCAGGATTATTGTGACAATTGCGCCGAAAAATAAAAAAGCATTTGTGTCAATATTTAAGGGAAGCAAGCTGGCGCTTCTTGGCAAGGTTTCTGGAGAAAATGTTTTTATAAAAAAGGGTAATAAAAAGGTCGCATCACTTTCCGTTGATAAGGCGCTAAGATCTTATAAATCAGCTTTTAAAAATTTCTAATGAAGACAAAACCAAAAGCTCTGATACTTTCGGGATATGGCCTAAACTGCGAGGAGGAGACAAAGTTCGCTTTTGATTCTGCAGGGGGTGTTGCAGAGATAGTTCATATAAACGATCTTATTGAAAATAAAAAACTTTTGAAAAAATTCCAGATCCTCGCTGTTCCAGGAGGATTTTCCTACGGTGATGATACAGGTTCAGGGAAAGCGTATGCAAATAAGCTAAAAAATCATTTGCTTCCTGAATTAATAGCATTTACAGAACGAGATACATTGACTATAGGTATCTGTAACGGATTTCAGATCTTGACTCAATTAGGACTGCTTCCGGGAGCTTTAATTCATAATGATTCGGCTCGATACATTGACAGGTGGGTTGATTTGAAGGCAGAAGGCAGTAGTCCGTGGCTCTCTGGAATTGAAAAAATTTCATTGCCAATCGCTCACGGAGAAGGGAAATATATTGCTCCAGATGCCACACTCAAAAAACTGAAAGACATGTCATCAATTGCATGGAAATATATAAAAGGCGAGATGTGCGAGTATCAGAATCTTCCGACTAATCCAAATGGCGCGATGGATAACATTGCAGGTGTGCTTGCCGGAAACGGACGAATTCTTGGCATGATGCCTCATCCTGAACGCGCGATGTTTATGACACAGCTGCCGAACTTTCATCTGAAGAAGGATTTTATGTGTCGTCAGAATAAGAAGCTTGCGACATATGGACAGGGTTTTCAAATTTTCAAAAATGCGGTAGATTACTTCTGAAAGGAGGGCAGAGCCCATGAAATTGATAGCGTTCTGCGGTCCTCATGCCGCAGGAAAGGGAGATGTCGGTAAAGGCGTTTTCGAGTTCTTTGGAGAAGGTGTTCTTGAGCGAATCGTGCCGTGCACAACTCGTCACCCTCGGCCAGGTGAAAAACATGGTCGGGATTATTACTTCTTGAGCGAAGAAGAATTTGAGTCGCATTTTCGGGCTGGGGAATTCGTCTTTGATGTAAAGATCAGAGGCACCCAGCGTTCCGGCACATTGAGGTCGGAGCTTTTGAGCAAGAAGCAGGCAATTGTGGACATCGTGCCGCAGGGCGCGCGGATAATGCGTGATTTGCTTCTTAAGGAAGATAAGGGACAATCGCTTCTGGTTTTCATTTATGCTTCCGAGGAGGAACGTCGCAGAAGGATCAAAATTCGTGATCCGCACGTTACCGATCTGGAGGTTGAAAGGATGATCAGACATGACCCTGTGGATCCCAATCCAAACCTTTATTGCAAGGATTTCGATCTGTTCGTTCAAAATGCTGACGGCTGTCTTGCACAGAGTGTCCATACTGTGGCAACAGTCATCAGGCATTTTCTTCGCATTTGAGGAGAGGGAAGCGTGAACTTCCCTCTTTTTTATTTTTTGATGTAGTATATCAATTATGAATGACCAAATACCAAAGGTTGGGGTGGGTGTTATGATATGGAAGGACGGTAAAGTGCTTTTAGGCAGGAGGAAAAATGCACACGGCGAGGGCCAATACGCATTTCCCGGCGGGCATTTTGATTACATGGAATCGTTTGAGGATTGCGCGAAAAGGGAAGTATTGGAAGAAACGGGAATGGAAATAGATAATATTAGGTTTCAGCTTGTAGGAAACATTAAACATTTTGCGCCTAAACATTATGTTCAGGTAAGTTTCACGGCAGATTGGAAGAAGGGTGAGCCGAAAAATCTCGAGCCGGACAAGTGCGAAGGTTGGGATTGGTATGATCCAAATAATCCGCCGGATAATATCATGATTACATCCAAGATTTCATTTGAAAGCTATCGCACTGGTAAAAACTATTTTTCTGATTTATTGTAGTGTAAAATGATAAAACGCTTTATTAGCAATATATAATAGACATCCTATGGAAAAGCCTCTTGTTGGAATTTTAATGGGCTCGGATTCGGATCTCGCCATCATGTCAGAAGCGGCGAAGGTCTGCGAGCAGTTCAATGTATCATTTGAGATAAGTGTCATATCTGCGCACAGAACTCCTGACAGAGCGGCCGAGTATGCCAAAACTGCCGAAGAAAGAGGATTGAAAGTCATTATTGCGGGTGCGGGTGTTGCGGCGCACCTTGGAGGCGTCATTGCGGCAATGACGCCTCTTCCCGTCATTGGCGTGCCCCTAAACGCTAGTCTTGACGGCTTAGACTCTCTTCTTTCAATTGCCCAGATGCCACCGGGCATTCCAGTTGCGTGTGTTGCTATAAATGGCGCAAAGAACGCAGGACTTCTCGCAATGAGAATTCTTGCTTTATCGGATGAAAAGATCAGAGATGGACTTAAAAAACACACTGAAACAATGAAAGAAGAAGTGAATAAAAAATCAACAAAACTTCACGAGCTTGGTTATAAGAAATATCTGGAAGAGCAGGACAAAAAGTAAAATGAATATTTATGGAAAGAATAATTCTTGTAAGACACGGCGAGACAAATATAAACACACAAGGAATACTACATGACACTGATGATACAGAACCTATTAGCGATGTTGGCACCAAACAAATAAATCTAACTGCTGAAAAATTACGAGAATTTGAGCCCAAAATAGTTTACTCGTCTAAAGAAGTACGAGCCATTCAAAGCGGTCAATTGATTGCAGAAAAACTCGGCATAAAATTTGAAGCAGTTGATGGTTTACAAGAAAGAAATTGGGGCGATCTATCTGGGAGATCGTGGACCAGTGTCCAAAAGATCCTAGACTCAATGAGTCTGGAAGAGAGATACACTTATACACCTCCCAACGGGGAATCGTGGCAAACGTTCGAACATAGGCTGATTGAAAATATCAGCAGGCTTATTAAAAAAAACAAAAACAAAACTATTTCAGTTATTACGCACGGTGGTGCTATACGAGCTCTGATGCCATATTTTCTCAGTGCTCCAAAAGAAGAGAGTTTTAAGTACAATCCAGATAACGCATCAATAACTGTCTTTGATAGTATAGATGGAGCATTTTCAGAAGTAGCAATTAATGATACAGACCATTTGAATAAAAATGACTGACAGAAAAACAAAAAGCGAATATGCGAAGGCAGGCGTCAATTACAACATAATGGAGCCATTTAAGATGGCTATGGTTGATGCCGGAAGACAGACACTTTCTTTCTCAGAAAAAAGGGATGTTTTTATAATTAAAGATGCAATACATGCGCACGGAGCTGTTTTTGAATACAAGGGAAAGAGTCCGCACATATGGTGTAAGACACAGGAAGATCTGGGAAATAAAAACTGGATAGCGGAATGGATGTACCAGCATGACCCAAAAGGCAGAACTTTTTATGATTCTATAGCTATTGATACAGCGCTTATTGTTGTAAACGATGTTATAGCCCAAGGCGCGCTTCCCGTGGTTTTTAACGATCAGATAGAGGCATCAGAGAGCGAATGGTATGGAGATGAAAAACGAAGCAAAGATCTGGCAAAAGGATTTTTACAGATCTGCAAAGAAGTCGGTATGGCATTACCCGCGGGAGAGTCAGCGTCAGTAAAATATATTGTTAATCCGAAACCGCCGGTAAAATCAATCGCAACGCTTAGTGGTTCTGTTACAGGCATTATCGCTCCTAAATCACGTCTTATCACAGGGAAAAATTTACAGGCAGGAGATCATATAATCGGAGTAGCTTCTTCAGGTCTTCATGCAAATGGCATATCGCTTGTCATAAAAAAAGCGCTCGAATTGCCTGAACAATTTTTGACAAAACTCCCGAATGGTAAAACGCTCGGCGAAGAAGCGCTTATTCCGATACGTTCCTATGTAGCTCTGGTAGAAGCTCTCCTTGACGCTGAAGTTTCTATTCATGCATTGCTTCCTGGTACAGGGGATGGAGTAGGAAAGATTGCTTTTGACAAACGGCCATTTACATACAGAATTAAACGGTGGGGCAATGTTCCGGAACTTTTCAAATTCTTCAAGGAGTCTGTCGGCGTCCCGATACAGGATTGCTTAAAGACATTTAACTGGGGCATAGGTTATTATATTTTCGCACCAGCGCATGAAGCAGAGCGCATAGTTACAATAGGCAAAAAAGCAGGATATGATTTAATGGATATCGGTGTTGTAGAGGGTGGCAAAAGACAGGTAATCTTTGAGCCGGAAAATATTACATTGGGTCCGCCGGGAGAATAATTTATGATTTTTTATCATGGATATCGAATTTATAAAAAATAATCTTGACAAGGTTCTAGAAGTAACAGACATCAAAGGAATTGGAGAAAGAAGACAGGGAAAGATGAGAGATGTCTATACGCAAACGGATAAACTTATTCTTGTATCGACTGACAGGCATTCATCTTTTGACCGAATGCTTACTGCGATCCCTTTTAAGGGACAAACTTTGAACCAAATGAGTATTTTTTGGTTTGAAAATACAAAAGACATTATCCAAAACCATTTTATGGAATCGCCTGATCTAAATGTGGCTGTTGTCAAGAAATGCACACCTATACTTCTTGAAGTTGTAGTTCGCGGATACCTTACTGGCGTAACTGACACGTCTATCTGGACTCATTACGAGAAAGGAGAGAGAAAATTTGGAGGTATTACTCTTCCTGATGACATGAAGAAAAATACGAAACTTTCAGGACCTATTCTTACTCCTACCACCAAATCAGAGCATGACAGGCCTATATCTTCGGAAGAAATAGTTTCCGAGGGTATTCTTTCAAAAAAAGTATGGGACGAGATTTCTACGGTCGCGATTTCACTTTTTAAGCGCGGCCAAGAGATTTCTGCGAAAGCAGGGCTTATTCTAGTGGACACAAAGTATGAGTTTGGTATAGATTCAACAGATAAGCTTACGCTTATTGATGAAATACACACTTCTGACTCATCGCGTTACTGGTATGCAAAAAGCTTTGAAGAAAGGTTTTCTAAAGGAGAAGAACCTGAATATTTCGACAAGGAATTCTTACGTCTATGGTTTAAAAACAATTGCGATCCGTATAATGACCCTGTACTTCCTGAAGCTCCCCCAGAGCTCCGCGCAGAGCTTTCACGTCGATATATAGCAATATATGAGCAACTCACAGGTAAAAAATTTGAAGTAGATTTATCTTTACCGATTCTAGACAGAATAAAAAAGAATTTAGAAAAATATGCAATCTCCTGAAACACCGGAACAGGCTCCTGATTTCAAGAAAATCTTCAGAGAGGTACTGGATAGTGTTGAGCCTCTATCAGATGAAGATGCAAGAGGACTCGCTTTTTTCTACAAAGACGCAGGTATTACTGAAGTAAGAAAAGAGGTACCAGTTATTTTATTTAGTCTAGCCAAAGAAAGGGTGTATGATCCAACTGACATCTGGATCGCAAATCCTAAAGATTTAAAGAGAAAATCAGGTTATATTCACGATCAGGTCGAACAAAAATTGAACCAATTCTTAGGAGTTGAATATAAAGCAGAACATTATCAATATTCGATAACGGAAGGATATATATTAGAAGACAAGAATGGGGAATTGTATCTGGTTTTAGATAACCTTCGTGCAGAGGATATTAAAACACATAAAGAATCAAAAATTGAATATGAGAAAGTTAGCCACATGAATTTTATTGACCTGCTTAATAGATATGGCATATCAAGAGTCTTGGAAAAAGCATCAAGAAGAGAGATTGTAAAAAAACAAAGAGCTAGAATTTCCACTTCTGAAGACGTTGCCCAAAATATCATTGACAAAAACATGCTCGAAGAGCGGAGAGAAGCTCTTGCAATGATTAATCTTGCACAGAAACATAAAATGACTAATAATCAATATATGCGGTTAAAAATACTTGCTGATACTCTTCACAAAGCGGGACAGCAGGTAAGTCTTGATGAGATAGCAAAATCAATAGTTAAGGATAAGGAGGGTGTCGGAATAGATGTAAAACATTTACCGTTAGAAGATAAATCAAGTCATGAATAATTCACTTCAGGCAATAAGTCCAGTTGACGGACGATATAGAGGCACTGCAAACTCCCTCGCAATATTTTTCAGTGAAAGCGCTCTCATGAAGTATCGCATTATCGTGGAAGGCGAATATCTGATTGCACTTTCTAAGACCAAAGGTCTTGGGCTCCGAGGCTTGAAACCAAAAGAGGAAAAGATACTTCGCGCGCTCTACAATCTTAGTGATGCAGATGCGCGGATCATCTCAGATATTGAATTTAAGGGTTGGAAACACATCAAAGCGACTGACCATGATGTAAAAGCAGTTGAGTATTATATGAAAGACAGGCTTTCTGACACATCGCTTAAAGATATTTTGGAGTGGCTCCACTTCGCTACGACTTCATATGATACCAACACTTTAGCCCGCGGGCTTATGCTGAGTGATGCACTCGGAAAAGTAATACTACCAAAGCTTGAGGAAGTTATTCGGGTAATAAACGGATTTGCAAAAAAGTATGCAAGAGTTCCTATGCTTTCGCGCACTCATGGCCAGAGCGCATCACCTACAACTGTCGGGAAGGAATTCAAAGTTTTTGTCACCAGGCTTCAAAAGCAGTTAAACCAGCTAAAAAACTTGAAGATATCGGTAAAATTTAGTGGCGCTACAGGTAATTACAACGCTCACTTTGCCGCATTTCCGAAAATTGATTGGCTTCTATTCTCAAAGAAATTTATTGAAAGTTTCAATAAAAAAAGGATATTCATTCTTGAACAGAATGTTGTAGCTACACAGATAGATCCCCATGACAGGGAAGCGGAAGTTTTTGACTGCATAAAAAGAATAAACACTATACTCGTGGGCTTCAATCAAGACATGTGGCGCTATATATCGGATGACTGGATAATTCAAAGGCCGCCTGAAGGGACAGTCGGTTCTTCCACAATGCCGCACAAGATCAATCCGCTGAAATTTGAAAACAGCGAAGGCAATTTAGGGCTTTCTAATGCTCTTCTTGAGCATTTCGGACGGAAACTCCCGATCTCGCGTCTGCAAAGGGATTTATCGGATTCTACAGTAGAGCGCAATTTCGGTTCTGCTCTTGCTTACGCGCTCGTCGCATACGAATATCTTCTAAAAGGCTTAAGAAAAATTGACATAAATGAAAAAAAAATCAAAGAAGACCTGAATGCTCATCCGGAAGTTGTGAGTGAAGCGATTCAGACGATACTTCGCGCTAGTGGCATCGCGATGCCATACGAGAAGCTAAAGGAGCTTACTCGAGGCAAGAAAGTGACATTGAAAGACATAGCGGTATTCATTGATTCGCTTGACGTACCAACTGAACTAAAACGCCGTCTCAAAAAAATCACACCGGAAAACTATACAGGAATCGCGGCAAAGCTTGCTTTGAAATAATTTAGTGTCCGAAAAATCCCCGGGCTAAAATGTCAGGGATCATATAGAGAGCTACGTTATGTTTTTGACATAGCTCAATTGTTTCATTGTCTTTGCGCGAACCGCTTGTTGTGAGAATTATTTTTACGCCTGCATTTATCAAAACTTCCGGACCATCGGGAAAAGGGAAGAATGAATCGCTGAAAGCCGTAGCAGAGGATATATCATGACCCGAGCGCGTTGCGCGTTCTACGGCGAGTTTTGCCGCACCTACGCGATCTTGCTGGCCGACTCCGTTTCCTATAAGTTGCCCGTTTTTTACCAGAGCTATGGTATTGCTGTTGCTCGTTGTCCCAACTGCCCACGCAAGAAGTATATCGTTTTTATTTTCTTCGCTTGCCTCGCCATACTTTTGCATTTCAGGTGCATTTAAATCTATCGTGAACGTGTAATTCGGCTGGCGTAAAAATCCTCCCCGCATATATCTGAATCGCAGTTGTTTATCTAAAGAGTCCTTATCCAATGATGAAAGTTTTTCATTTGCAATAAATCGACATTTGTCGCCTTTACGACGGAGTTTGGCAATAGCATCTTCCTTAAAACTTGGGGATATGACACCATCTAAAAGTTTGCCTGACAGTTCTTCCGCTAAAGTTTCGTCAATTGGAAAATTCGTCATGATAAGTCCTCCAAAGATCGCCAAAGGATCTCCGGACATCATTTTTTTGAGTGTTTCAATTGGAGTGTCACCGACGGCTGCACCGCAAGCGTTTCCATGCTTTACTCCAATGGCAATGAGCGGAATTTTACCCGTATTTAAATCGTAAACGGCCGCAATATGCGTAATTGTTTGAAGCAAGCGATCAATGTCACAATAATTGTTATAGCTTGGAGCTGTACCCTCAATTACTTTAAACTTATCAATTGAAAGCGGATCATTGGAACCTGATGAAAAAAGTGCCGCTGGCGTTTGATTAGCATTTTCGCCATATTTACAGACTGCGATTTCTTTACCAAAGATTCCAACGTATCTTCCTTTGCTTAAATATCCAGCTGATGCCATACAATATTTTGAAATTATAAATTCTCCTTTGGCCCCAAGTTTTTCCACAAAGTCGTTGTCACTTGCTCCTGCTTTCAGCCATTCTATTACTTTGTTCCGATCAATAGGATCGCAAATAACAACCCGGCCACCTTTGACAGCGGAGCGGATCATAGTCGGTCCGCCGATATCGGTTTTTTCAATTATCAATTCTCTAGTACTGTCGGGTTTTATAATTTCATCCTCTAGAGGATAAAGATCAACACAAACAAGATCAAAATGGGGAATTCCAAGCTTTGCCAGTTCTTCTATATCTTCCGGAATATTACGCGAAAGGAGCCCCGCGTGTATTTGGCGAGAAAGCGTTACTACTCGGTGCCCTAAAATCGCATTGCCTCCGACAAGTTCCGCGACGTCTTTTACTTTAATGTCTACAGTCTGCAGATGCTTTGCCGTTCCTCCGGACGCGTAAATTTCAAATCCAAGCTCCTTAAGCTCTCTAGCAAATTCAATGATTCCATCTTTATGGTAAACAGAAACAAGGGCATTCTTCATTTTTTCATTATAACAGGAATTTTTTTATGTTCTAGAGTCATTTTTTTTCCATTGAGTCAACTTTGCCGCCTTTATTTCGACAAGACTCGCTCCACGAATAAATTTTTTATTTTTCTTTGGGACAAGTGGGAAGTGCGTCATTTTGTCTAACGCATCTGAAATATACCAAAGATCTTTTTCATCTGTCAGCCATTTTTTCCCTATTCGCTTCAGATTGAATGGTTTTGAGTAGCTTACGAGAGTTTTTCTGCCGTTCTCAAACATAAAATATTCATGAAAGTATGAGAGCGCGAGCTCGCGAATTGTACGGTAGATAGGATCGCGAAATCTAAGTATTGACCTGTTGGTTTTGCTTATTGCTCCCCAGAAATCGTTCTTTTTATATAACGCGACGACATGGTCTTCGTCATCTGTTCTGCTTCTAAAGTCCATTAAAAGAGCCGGTTCGCCGCTTATCCAAAGTGCTGCTCCCGCAAGTAGCGCGCCTTCCAGACAGTGTCCTTTTTTTGCGCGTAAAACTCTTCTCGGCGACATTATTGTTTCGCCACCTTTTTCAAAATTTGCAGGCAAGTTATCCAGAAAATCTTGTATCTTTTTTGGGGAGGAAAGTTTCTTTAATATCTTTAGCTCTTTTGCTTCAAGGCCGAACATATTATAATGCTACCTTGAGGGGCTATTTTATAAAAGCTCTTTATATGCTATAATGAGGGGCAGTGGCATAACTATTAGCTAAATAATAATCAATGGCTACAACAGCGTATTGTGTAAAGTGCAAGACAAAAAGGGAAATGGTAGACGAGAAGGAAGTAACGATGAAGAATGGACGCAAGGCGGCAAAGGGTAAGTGCCCAGTTTGCGGTACGGGAATGTACTGTATTTTAGGGAAAGCGAAGTAATCACAGGGAATTAAAAGTGAAAACGTCCCTCCCTACTTTTTGAAGGTTTCAAAAAGTAGGGAGGGACGTTTTGTGTTATTTTTAGATATTAAAAATCGCCTAAAAAGAGACGAGTCTTTTCTAGGCGAATGGCGCTCAACTATTATCTAACCAATCTTTCGGTATCTGGTTCACATACCAGACACCTTTCCATGGATTGTCGAGGTTGGTGGCGACTTCCCAGTAGAGGGCGAGGACGAAAGCAAGCGCGAAGTTGGCAATGATGCCGGCAAATGCTTCCTTGAAATGGAGCATCATCGCCATTCCCTGGATTGCGACGGACATAGATCCAAGCAACATATGAATGACTACGGGAATCCTGTCAGTTTTGCACTGTGTGAATTTGTCCTTATCTTTGCTTTCCACACAGTGTCTGATCGTCTTGTATTCGTCCCATACCTTTGCAAGCACATGTCCAGCGACAATTGCGTGAAACATTGCCAGGATTGGAATGAATGAGTCGGTGAAGGCCGACTCGTCTTCTTCAAGAAAATGAAATCCGAACCTAAAGAAAATGAGATACCAAAGCACAGGGCCTATTAGTATCCCTATAAGGGTAGGGCGCAGGAGCAATGGAAGGTAGACAAGTATCCGTTTTGTTTTCAAGAGAGGCTTTTCTGTTGATTGTTGAAGTACAAAATTATACAAATTGAAATTAGCACATATTTGTATAAAGTCAAACTCTCGAAGTTCTTCGGCACTCTGGCACCATTTATCTAGTAATGCTAAAGCACGACATGTGTAATCAATGCTTTATATGCTTTAGGATCAAGTTTAAATAAAAGCGGTATTTACCCCAAGGTAGCCCCGGCTCAAAGGAATTCACAAAGCGAATTCTTTGGCGCGACAAGCCGCGCTGTATTTGCACTTATATTGCTCTTCTCGGCTCGGAAATGGAAAAGATTACTTTTCCATTTCTCTCGCTCTACGTCGGCAATAAAAAAGCGCTATCCTTTGAATTTGGGAGCGCTTGTGGCAATAGACGGACAGCTTGCTAAAGCTTTTTGGTGCGCCAGACTTGGCGGATGAACAATGCGGAAACCCAGATCACAGTCCCGAACAGGGCGACAAGGAGCAGGGCTGACCAGCGGGTGAGAGGTTTTTCGTTGCCGCCAGCCATTGCTGACGCTAGCGTTGGTCCGAGAAGCCAAATCAGCCAACCGAACACGGTGCTGAAGAGCACTGTGATTAACATGGGCATCGCCCACGTATACCGCTCGAGCGGTCCGCTCCCAACCATTGTCGCTACGTTGGCGCTACCGCCAACGTTCTGTGCTCCTCCAGTATTGTCCTGGGGAGAACGCTTGAGACTGGCCACAGCTGCGGCAGCCAACGCTTTTGATTTCTCCTTTTGTTCGTCTGATATCATTGTGGGTTCCGAACCAATTGTGATATGGCTCGGGTCTTTTAAGACCGTATTAAAACAGTATCAAAAGACCCGCACCACATACTTTCAAAAAGCTACCTATTAGGTAGTAAATCATGTACTGGCGTTGTTGACAATCATTAAACAAGGGTGACCAAACACATCTTCAATTTTTTCAGTAAATAATGAATCCGTAGTAAAGAAGATAAATGCTTACAAGAAGCATTACGATTTCTCCGAGAATAAACCAGTAATTTTTCTGCTTTCTTTCGATCATACGTATTACAGCTTCAGGAAAGAAAATTCGCCCTATGCCTTTTAAGAATACGAGCCAGCCTAAAATAGTGATAACTATTCGCCAATCAAGTGTCCAAACAGAATGGCTTACTACAAGCAATGTGCCTAAAATAAGAATTGCATATCCGGCAAGCGCTGCCAGCGCGGGGTTGCTTACGGCCTCTTTTTCAATACTGAGATTTTTTCTATAACGAACAAGTACAGCTCCTGCACTTATTAGACTGACAAGACCGATTACTTTTGCAAGAAAAATTGATATTTCCATAAATATATTTAGCAGTAATTGCTTATGTAAGCCACACTGTTTAAGATTATTTTCAAATCAAAATTTAACGAACTATTTTTACTCTCCCGTTTAGTAGTCGGATTTTTACATTGCTGGTATTGTCGGAATCATTTGTTTCAAGAAGTAAGTTTTTTGGATCAACCTCAATGGTAAGGTTATAATCGCCGTCCGGAAGTCCAGTTATATTAATTTCCTGTCCAGCAAGATAGTATTTATAGGTGTCGCCCCAGCCAACGGACATGCCTTGCTTGTCATTATTGCAAGTGGTATAGATGGCAAATTTTGGTGCGCCGGCAAGTTGAGTATTGATGCGATCGGTATCGATAATGCAGAAAGTCGTCTTGATACTACTTCTCTCCGACCCTCCGGGAGCGTTTACCGGCTGTAAAATATACTTTGCAAATTCTTCAAAATGAAAATGTCCGTGTTCTTCATGCCAGATGAAAGATCCGGCAAGTACATCGCGAAAACCGCTGCCATCAGAATAAATCCGCTGGTAGACATTTCGCTTTTTTTTGATGGAATCTATCTCCCCGGCAATAAGCTCCAGAGGTCCCGTACCTTTATTCCAATTGGTGGCGCTAAAACGAAGATAGGTATTGCCATCATTTCTGGTTTCAAGCTTTAAATCTTTAGCCGGAAGCGGTGTTAGATTAGGCTGAAGTTCGCCAGCCGAGTAAACACTGACTCCAGCAAAGGCCAATAAAGTAAAAATAGCTAAACGTAAGGTATTCATTACAATAACATAGCGAATAATAAAATTAAGTCAAACGGCACTCTCAGTACTACTTCAGATTCTGGACCAGGGTATCCTGGGTGTCCGAAATCTTTTTCAAAATGTTGCTTAGGGTCTGGATAAATTTGGACCGGCGGTCCATCATCATCTGCAAGCGGAGCGAATCCATCTCGCCCAATTCGCTCATACTGCTCAATTTCACTTTGAGCTCCTCTTGGATTTGCTTTAATTCGTCGTTTTTGCCAAAAGAGGAGCGGGACACGGTAGCCCACCAGGAGTGCTCAAAGGTCGGCTCTCCGGTCTCTATATTCACTTTCACATTATGCTTGATGCTTATCGGGATAAATCCAAAAAGTTTCGCTCTCTCCTTGAAGCTTATGCCGACGCTCGATTCATCTGCCGTTGTGTCAAAAATAACAGGATTGGTCGCCACCACCGCTTTCATAAAGGCCTGCAAATCCTCCTCTGTCTTCACATCTTCAGGACGGCCGGCAATTTCTTCTTTTTTCTTCGGGTCCCAGCCGCGCACTGTGACATCCTTCACCACATCTGCCGCAGAAACGCGCGCATTAAGCTTCACCAACGCGCCGGAGACGAATGTAAATGCCGCATCAGAAAAATCGTTCGCCAGCTCTCTGTACTTTGTCGCTTCGCCTTTAGGAGTGTATGCCTCAGACAGAATCGCCTTGAATCGGTAGCCGGAGCCCGCTTCCGCAGTTCTTTTTTCCAAAATTCCTTTGTCGTTTTTCGCCCAATATGTCCCTGGCTTGCCGCCGTAATTCACAGAATTGTTGTATGGATTGATAGGGAAGTGCTCAAAATTGGAAATATTGCCGAGAAGCAAGCCGTCTCGCCAGAGCTCAAGGCGATATTTATAGTTGCCACTCCCTTTATCAAGCGAGCCGCCGTATTCGAATCTGGTGTGCGTGATTTCTTCCGCAAGAGAGATGTTTTCTCCGCCGTTTGGCGTTAGTATTTTTGCAAAAATCGGCTCATATTTGGTGATGGTCGTGGGCGAAGTGTCTGCCGCATAGGAAAACGGCTTGTCGGAAAAATCGCTGGCGAGCTCTTTATAATAAGTGGCTTCTCCTTTCGGAGTAATCGCCTCCAGAATCACAGCTTTGAATGTGTAGCCGCCACCGACCTCGGCAATTTTTGATTCAAGGTATCCTTTGGAATCTTTGGCATAATACCGGCCCGGTTCGGCGCCATAATTTATGGAATCGTTATAAGGGTTAATCTGCAAATGATCCAGGCCGCCAATGATGTTGCCTAGAAGCTTGCCATAGCGCCATAATTCCAGCCGATATGAATAGTTGCCGCTGGTTTTTTGGAGTGGCCCGCCATAGTTGAACTTCACATAGGAAATAGTTTTGCTTTTTGAAAGGGTGATTATCTCGCCTCCGTTTGGATAGGTGATTGTGGCAAAGATTTTCGCTATGGCAGTAGCGCTCTGCCTGCCATAATCCGCATAGTCCGTCTCGGTGCGGGTAGTGGTGGCAACGACATTTAAGATTTGATTGGTATTCGTTGTCTCTTGGTTGGCGCCACTTATTGAATTTGTAGTCGTCGCTTGTGGCTCTACATACAAGATATTGTAAGAGTATTGTGATAGCGCTTCTGCGCTGACGCTCGCCCCAGGCCCCAACAACCCAACAGTAAGTAGGAGTATCAATCCATCTAATCTCCTTTTCATAGTCACATTCTAACTTAAAACCAAAAACTTGTCTAAGATCACGCACCACAGAGATTATTAGAACATGGGTAGGAAAGTATGCAAATAATTTCTCCGTTCAGGATTTATTTACCCGTTAGAAGCAGAACGCTCAACAGCTTGCTACGAGGTGAATGCAATTGGTTTTAGCGAACACGAGGTTAATGCCTTATGAGAGCTTCTAACGAGGTTTACTAAATCCTCTTTTTAAAGCCTGTGTAGCTAACCGCGCTCTTTTGATAGCGAGGCGTTTTTTTGTTTTGTGCGGACCCTTCTTTCTTTTACCTCCAAGTGCTCCTGCTCTTTTTGCCATGTATTTAATTTAAGGATGGATAAGCATACTTCAAATTACCGGCTCGTAACAACAATTTGCTTTATATTTTGATTATTGGCCTCATGATGCATTTTATGCAAGTTGTTTGGCCTTCACGAGTCTTAATGTATTTGCCACTACAGGCACAGACAAGGATTTCCGCGATACGTGGCTTTTCTACCCATTTGCCAGTTCTTTGGAATGAGTTCGATTTGACTACTTTGATGCTAGATTTAATCACCACTCAATAGTACCTGAAAACTCTTTGGTTGTCAACCCAGCGTAATGTATCATGACCTTCGCTATGTGTGGGTTTGTTGTGTATGGCATTTCCATACCTTACATTAGTGTGGTGATGCAAAGGTATTGAACCATTGCGCGACATTGACTAATAAACTAATTTATGATATTATTCCATTTCACAAAGTTACCTACCCATACCCCCGAATCCGAACACTCAAACTAATAATTTCTCACTTTGCATAATACCACGGACAAGCGGTTTTTTTGTTTTTAATATTTCTTTTTTGAAT
>Ga0209542_10003197_pt1 | contig 35241 bp, 45 predicted proteins | sample RifCSPhighO2_01_FD_184028 | JGI IMG/M metagenome (GOLD analysis project Ga0209542, IMG submission 184028) | Soil microbial communities from Rifle, Colorado - Rifle CSP2_plank highO2_0.1 (SPAdes) (version 2) | ecosystem: Environmental > Terrestrial > Deep subsurface > Rock core/Sediment ...
AATTGATGTTCTGACATTTATGTCAGGTTATCAATTTTAATTTCCCTGCTAAGGATTTTAACTAGATCTTTGATCTGGTCCGGAAATTTCTTGAAAAGAAATTAGGACATATCCACGCGGGGGAGCAAAATTGTCTTATTATAACCTGCCAAAATATGGACAGGTTTTTATTTTTTTTACTTCTAATATACAGCCTCTTTTGCTATTTATTGGGCGTTGTCTTTGGTCATAGCTCTTTGTCTAGAGTTTGGCGCTCCCAAAAGGACCACTTATTCCTTGCAATTGTTATAATTGCCCCATTTCTAGGCCATTATTTCTTGTCCCAAACAGGTATTCTGAAAAATGATGAGTTCATAGAATTTCTGGTTGCACTATATGCTTCGCTAGCCATAATATATTCACTGGTAATAAAGGATGACGCTAGTAAGTATAGAAATCGTCCAATAATCAATACTCAGTTTGATCAAAAGGTTCCTGATCATTTCCATTTGACCAACATGAACGTTACCGACCTGAGGAGCGGTAATATTATTGCTTCTTTACCAACCTTTTACGCGCGTTTAAAGATCGGCAACGAAGGAACAGAAGCCCTAGAAAATGTTGAGGTTATTTTGGAGGATGTAGAACCTAGGCCAAAGAAATTTATGGCACTCAATTTATCTTGGGCTGGTTATCAGGTACAGAATGACATCAAGCGAGAAGTTAGGTTGTCCCAAGGACAATATCGACCCGTAGATCTAATTGAGGTAATTGACCCTAAAAGGGCTAAAGACTTCGCCGAATTTTTGAGACAGATTAAAAACACAGACTTTGAGCGTTACGATGCTTACAGTAAGGGTTTTAGAACCTGCACAATAAAACCAACGAGCTATTCTGATATTTTTGATGCTGGAAGTTACATATTTTCCATAGGTATCTATGCCGATAATGCTGAACCAAGACGAATTAAAGTAAAAGTCAGTTATGATGGAGAATGGATAGATGACGATAAAATAATGAGAGAACGTCATTTAACAGTTAAACTATTTGACCATTAAAGCAGTTTTAATTTCATTCCACCTTTCTTTCAAAATCATCATATTATTTCCATGCTCTATCGTCTTAATTACTTCTGGAAAGTTGGGTATGGGGCGCTTAGGCGTGGGGAGCTGAGATGTTGTGTTATATTTGCTGAATTAATTCTTTCGGATATAATAAAGTCCAATCAGGTAGCTTATTAAAGGAGGTGATTAAGTATGGCAAAATATGTAGATGGGTTTGTGCTTGTAGTTCCAAGAGACAAAGCTGAGGAATATAGAAAAATGGCAGAAGGCGGTCGCGATATGTGGATGAAGTATGGCGCGCTTGAATACTATGAATGCCGTGGTGATGACCTTGTCCCACAAGAAATGGGCGGTGAAAAAGCACGTGCATTCACTGAAATGACTGGAGCAAAAAGTGATGAGACAGTTTGGTTTTCTTTTATAGTCTTTAAATCCAAGGAACATCGAGATGAGGTCAATGCTAAAGTGATGGAAGAAATGAACAAGCAGATGGAAGAAAACAAAGATATGTCCATGCCTTTTGATATGAAAAGAATGGCTTACGGTGGTTTTCAAGTTGAAGTAGTAGGATAGAGTAAATTTAACATCACTACTGATCAAAGAGAGATAAAATAGGTTCTAGCATCTTCTATCAGGTGGAACCAATTATCACTTGCACGAACCGAAATATGAATAGTACGAAAAGCATTGAAAAGAAAGTTTGGCCGGAATACTTTCAAAAGATATTGGATGGTGTCAAAACTTATGAATTAAGATTGGCTGACTTCCAGTGTAACCCAGGTGACACCTTGGTACTGCAGGAATGGGACCCAAATACTAAAGAATATACCGGTAGAAAGTTGGAAAAAACGGTAACGTACGTTGGTAAAACAAAGGACCTTTCGTTTTGGTCTAAAGAAGAAATTGAAGAATACGGTTATCAAATCATTGCATTTAAGTAACGCCACCTAGTTAAATTTGTATTCTAAAATATCTCCAGGCTGACATTTTAACGCTTTACAAATCGCCTCCAATGTCGAAAAACGGATAGCTTTGGCTTTACCATTTTTTAAGATGGAAAGATTAGCCATCGTGATGCCGACTTTTTCAGTCAATTCTGTAACACTCATTTTTCTTTTTGCTAACATCACATCAATATTTATTATAATGGCCATACTGCTCCTTTAAGAACTTGCTCACAAGTTCGCAAGACCTTGCGACAGCAAGCTGTCTTAGACCGTTAAGTCATTCTCCGATTTTAAATCTACCGCATTTTGCAGAAGTTTTTGAAAAACAGCGCTTGCTGTTGCAATAACAGCGGCTGCGAAAGATGCAAGAATTCCAAGCGCCGTCGGACCTGCCGGATCATCACCCTGCGCAAAGAAACGGATATAAAACAATGCTAATGCAATAAAACCGATAAGGCTGAGGGAAGCAAATTTCATATTCCTGAGTGTATTAACAGCACCTTGGGAAAAGGCATAACTTCCATCAATGAAGTTTAACAATTTGAATGCCTGGTATAACCCAACAAAAAATGGGGTGGAAGCTATATAAATATAGATAATAAACGGATCTGTATAAATACTGATTAGATCTAAGTTAGCAGCTCTTCCTTCAGTTTGAGGAAACCAAATCATACCGGCAAGCGCTCCGATTGCGATAAGACAAATTACGACCTTTAGGAATAAAGTTGAACCTTTTTTCATAAAAATACCTAATTTAGTATTAGATAAGAGCATCTTACCATGTTATTTATCGTTTGTCAATATATTATTATCGTTATTCGTTGTTATGCTGAGGATTGAGGTATAATTAACAAAGGTTTGCTTTGTAATTTCTTAATTTCTTCCCACCTTACCCTTATCAATTCAACCTGTACTACATCCTTAAAAGTTAGTACAATATCAGTATGTTTATAACAATAACTACAAGCGAGGTTACCCCTGACCAATTAGTTCAAGTTGAAGGATTCCTTAAAGAATTTTTACCCAGAATGGAAAAGCAGCCTGGCGTACTTGCGATTTACCACTACAATAGGCCTGAGATAGGTAACGAGTCCACTCTGGTCATTTGGAAAGACCAAGAGTCGTTAAAAACTTATCGTGAGGGAGACTTAATTAAAGAAGCAGTCGCATTTGAAAAAAAGATGGGACTGGAAGCTACTACCCGAGAAGGCTATCCTCTAGTCTACCCCAATAAAGAACAGAGATAAAGGAATAAGTGAACTATAGCTTAGTAGGATTTACTTGTAACCTTTTTATTTCCTCCCACCTTACTCTTATCAATTCCATTTGAATAACGTTCTCAAAAGCCTTTAACAGTTTATCAATCGTAACTCTAAGAATCTCAGGATTAGGGAGCAAGGTTTAAAATTGTGACCCCTAAAACTCTTTAATATAGCTACAGGTTTTATTTTTTTCCGGTCTATGAGATGATTAATTTATGGAACAAAAAACGAATTCAAACAAAGCGTTGTGGGAAAAAGGTGATTTTACCCAAATTGCAGCCTTTATGCGCCAATCTGGAGAAGAGATTGTTAAGTCTCTTGAGATAACGCCGCCACTGCGGGTCTTAGACCTCGGTTGCGGAGATGGCACTACCGCGATCCCTTTAGCTCTCTTGGGTGCTGAAGTTGTTGGAATCGACATTGCCAAGAACCTCGTTGACGCCGGGAACAAACGAGCTGCGGAGGCAGGTCTCAACCGACTGACATTTCAGGAAGGGGATGCGTGTAATTTGCAGGGAGTTAGTGATCACTCATTTGATTTGACCATTTCTATATTTGGTGCCATGTTTGCACCGAAACCTTTCGATGTAGCCCGTGAAATGGTACGGGTCACAAAGCCTGGTGGCCGCATTGTGATGGGTAACTGGATCCCAAATGATCCGACTTCATTTGTCTCGCAGCTTTTAAAAATAAGCGCAGAGTTTACACCTCCACCTCCGGAAGGTTTTATTAGTCCAATGACGTGGGGTGTTGAAGATCACATTATCGAGCGTTTTGGTCAGGCTGGAGTACCCAAGGAGAAAATCTCGATGGTTAGGGATACGTACTCTTTTATATCAGATGATAAAAGCCCTGCGCAGTTCATAGAATTATTGGAACGATTCTACGGACCAACAATGAACGCAGTAGCAGCAGCTCAAAAAAATGGGCGGATGGCGCAACTTCATAACCAGCTTTTGGAGTTGGCGAAAGAGCAAAATAAAAGTACTGATGGTAGTACTTCAATACCTGCAACTTTCATGCGGGTGACTATTAACCTCTGAATTTATCCCTGCTTAATCCACGCGGAGGAGCCAATCTTTTGTTTTATTGGCAAGAAGGATAGCATCAAATGGCATTTGGAGCGTGGGATAGAGTTTCTATCTAAGTACAAAGAGGCCTCTTTTGCACTACTCTAAATTAATAGAAACAGATACCGGATTTTTAATAATATCCAAAACTGGGGAGGTTTTTTGAACATACTCACAAAGCTTAACCAGTTTTTCCCTTGGAGCATCTGCTTTAACTCTATAATTAACCTTAATATTTTGGTATCCAGGCCTTGTATTCTCTGATAGACCTAAGAATCCATGTAAATCTAATTCACCCTCCAGATCAAACTCCAAACTTTCTACCTTTATTCCCTGAGCTGCGCCGTTATAGACAAAACCAACAGCCAAACAGGAAGCTAGTGCATGAAGCACTGCCTCAACTGCATTAGCTCCATGGTCTTCCCCTAAAAGAACAGCAGGTTCATCCCCATCTAAAACATGTGCCCTTTCTCTTTTTTGTTCACTACCTGCTCCGAAAAAACCATTAATAGTAGTCTTGGAATGACCACCACTAATCCATTTATTGGTAGCTCTAAAGGTAAAGTTTGCAATATCTGGTTTGTTTTTAATTAAATTAATAGTTGAAATAAGCTGGTCAACATTAACTCCATTTAATTTATTTGTCATTAAATCACCCCCTTTAATCTAAGGTTTTACAGCTTTAATAACTGCTGTATGTGCTTGATACTGCTTAGCAACTTCCCTGGTGTTTTCAGAAGATGAATTGGTAAAATAATCTAAAGATTGGACTATTTGGGTATTTTTAAACCCAGCATTCTTTATTAAATTAAGATATTGCTCTTCCAGCATTGCACCCACCACACATTCAGCCCAAAGTTTTGGATTTTGCCTTGACTCCTCTGAGATAGATTTTCCTAAGACAATATCTGCAAAACTTAAAATCCCACCCTTTTTAAGCACCCTGAAAATCTCTGAAAAAGCTTTTCTTTTATTTAATACTAAATTTATGACTCCATTGGAAATGACTACATCAAATGTTCCGGCAGTAAAAGGCAGTTTATCTGCTTCAGCTTTTAATACATAAGTATTTCCAAATCCATTACTGGCAATAGCTTTTTTAGCTTTTTCAATCATGGCATCTGTAATGTCAATGCCTACTACTTGTCCTGCAGGTCCAACTAACTTTGAAGCAATTAAAAGGTCTGTGCCAGATCCAAAACCAATATCTAAAACTCTCATACCTGGCTTAATTACATCAGTTTGAAAATGGTAACCAACTCCGGCAAAAGATTCAGTAGCAGAGCCTGGAAGTTTATCTATTAATTGTTTGGGGTATCCTACAGCCAGGAGGGCTTTTTTACCAACCGGGAAATGAAAGCCAAGGTTTGGGTTATTTGAAACTTGTCTGTACATTTGACAAACAGCTTGAGTAATATGCTGTTTAAGCTTCCTGGGATCTTTTAACTGAGCAATCATTACCACGTTTTTAAATATTCCTCTCTAATATATAAGACGCAAATTTTCTAAAAAAGTTCCCTGCAGGCAGGCCATCAAAACTCACTTAATAGTTTTTCAACTTTTTTAGACAAATTTTTAGGAGCTTTTTGCTCTTTGTTGATTTCAGATAGTTTTTCTTTAAACAGCTTTTCAAACTCAAACCTGTCGCAGCAATGCTTACACTCTTCAATATGAGTATCAAGCTCTGCCTTTTGTTTAATGTTTAATTGACCCTGCAAAACCTCAAACATTCTGGTAACTGCTTCTATACAAGAGATCACTTTCAAAGTCTGTATCCTTTCTCCTTTGCCCAATTCCAAAGCTGTTTTTGCAACATGGATCTACCTCTAGATAATCTTGATCTAGCTGTGCCTATGGGTAAATTAAGCATCTTAGCCACTTCCTGATAAGATAAGCTTTCCAGCTCACATAGGGTTACCACAATCCTATATTGGTCTGGCAAGCTCTCTAAAGCTTTTATAATGTCTTGCTTTAAAAGATTATTAACAAACATCTTTTCTGGATTTTGCTGCCATAATAAAAAAGGAGAAGCCAAAGCTTCAAAAAGAGAAAAGTCATCACCATTTTCATCTTCTGCAATCTGGCCAAAATTAATTGGATCAGGGTAGGATTTTTTATGGCGGTAGCCACTTATATAAGTATTGGTTATTATCCTTAAAATCCAGGGTTTAAACTTTTTTTCTTCCTTTAAAGAAGTAAAGTTTTTCCATGCTGAAAGAACACTGTCAGCCACTAAATCTTCAGCCTTTTCATGATCTTTAGTTAATCTTAAAGCAACTCTATACATAGTGTCTAAGCACTCCTTAATACAACTTTCAAATTTGTGTTTTTTCTCTTCTGCCATACTTTGGGAATCATAACTTCTACTTACCTAATATATAAGACGCAAATTTTCCAAAAAAGTTCCTTAAAAGATACTCCAGGGTAGTTAGTCCCCACCCAAGTTTAAAGCATTAAGCAAAGTTTGCAGGATGTGATAAAATAATCCCATGAAAAAGATGAACCCTGTTGTCCACTTTGAGATGCCCGCAAAAGATAATAAAAGAGTTGCTGATTTTTACTCCAGAGTTTTTGGGTGGCAGATGAATCAGCTTGGGGGTGAGATGGGAAATTATCTTTTGGCCCAAACTACAGAAACTGATGAGCAGGGAATGGTTAAGACCCCTGGAAATATTAATGGTGGGTTTTTTGAATATCAGGACAAGGAAGGGTTTAATATTCCTCATTTGGTAATTTCAGTTGATAATTTAGAAGAGTCAATGAAGGCTGTTGAGGAAGCTGGAGGTAAAATTATTGGTGGAGCTTCAGGAGAGGGCAAAATTGATGATATTGCGGGAATTGGAAGATATATTTCATTTAGAGACTGCGAAGGCAACCATGTAGGCATGCTCCAGCCAGCTAGCAATTAAGGGGGTGTATAATACAGATATGTTGAATTTGAATTCTATTATGATTGGGACATCCAAGCCTAAAAAGATGAGTGAGTTTTATGAGAAAGTTTTGGGGAAAAAAGCTGACTGGCAGGCCGGGAACTGGTCTGGCTATCAGGTAGGATCTACCCACTTAACCATTGGTGAGCATTCAGAAGTTAAAGGAGGGGCAAAAGAGCCACAAAGAATACTTTTTAATTTTGAGACTGATGATGTTAAGGGTGAGTTTGAAAGAATTAAAGGTTTAGGGACAAAGGTTATTAAAGAGCCTTATGCTCCAGATGAGGCGCCAGAGATGTGGATTGCAACTTTTGCAGACCCAGATGGAAATTATTTTCAACTTATGTCCCCTATGGGAGATATAAAATAATCTTTTCTTCTTTTTAGGTTCAAGATTTGACAAATTAAAGTTTAATCCAATAAAATACTTAAAGTTTTAGATGCTAGAACTTCCGCCTAAGGTGGAAAGCGCTCAACCTTCTTGAGCAAATGGCACTTTTCGGTAAAGCAATTTATCGCAATCGCAGCTGTAACCAAACAGTGATGATGAATGCCTCCCAAGCATCGATCCGCCACTTTTAGTGGCGAGACCAAATGAAGGGAATTCTTTTTTTTTCAAGTTAGTTTTCCCTTTTTAAATATTTCAATATGAACGTCATCCTGAACTCGTTTCAGGATCTAGATCTCCGGATCAAGTCCGGGATAACAAACCAAGAACCATGAACAAAGAGATTTTTACAACAAGTTTTATAGACAAGTCTAAAAAGATGGTCCAAGCTGGGGCTTTTGCAGTGGTTGCAGCTGTGGCTACTCAGTTTGTCCGTCCAGTGGAAGCCCAGGCTGCTCCCCCCTCGCAATCTGAAATTACTAATAATGATGTGAGTGAAGATGATTTTTTGGATTTATTAATCTTTTTTAGAAAAACTGGCGGAAAAGACATGTTAGGACAATTTCTAACAGGAGCATATAGAAACAAAGCTGGTGGAATATCTGTAATGACAGAGAAAGCAGAGATTCAAAAAAATCCTGCTACAGGAACAATTCATTTTGGCGATATCTTAAATGATCTTTCCAGGGATGGTAAGGATGGTGAGATGGAGAAAGAGTTAAAGATTCCACCTAAAGCTAAGTCTCAGCAACCAGTCGCTGAGATGAAACCTGAGGTTCAGCAGATTTTAGGTGTACTTAAACCAGATGCCCAGTCTATAACCCCTGTTGCTTCAAAAAATTACGATGGTGTGCTGGAAGTAGCGCGCTTTCCTGAGTTTACTGTTCAGGTTTGGAATAATGAAGGGGTAATGCTGGCAAATATTGGGAAGGCTGCTTTAAAGACAACTGAGGTTCCCAAGATGGCTATTTTGCCAGAGCCAACTGATTTTTCTCATGTTGAAATTCCCCTAAAAAAGCTTTATGGGCTAAATAGCATTGATGATATTGTTAAGTGGGCTGCTGCTCAGATGGGTACAACAGAGGCTTATGCCTGGAAGATAGTTGGTTGTGAGAGTTTAGGTGATCCTACAGCTCAAAATCCTTCAGGAGCAAAAGGCTTATGGCAGGAGATGCCTGAGCATGCTGGGAAATATGCTAGTAGAGGATGGAACTACTGGACTGACTGGAGTGATCCAATTAAAAATTCTGTGGTGGCAGTTCAAATAAAACAGGAGCAGGGGTTTGCAGCCTGGAGCTGCGCTTAAAATTACTCCAGATAATCCCTTAATTTTTTGGCTCTGGTTGGGTGTTTTAATTTTCTGACTGCTTTGGCTTCAATCTGCCTGATTCTTTCCCTGGTGACCCCAAATTCTTTACCAACTTCCTCTAATGTTCTTTGTTTACCATCTTCTAAACCAAACCTGAGCTGAAGCACCCTTTTTTCCCTGGGTGAAAGGGTATTTAAGACTTCATCTAAATGGTCTTTTAGAAGTTCCCTGGTGGCTTGTTCATCTGGCTTTAAGCCAGGGGCTTCTATAAAATCTCCCAGCTGAGAGTCATCCTCATCCCCTACAGGGGTTGCAAGTGAGGTTGGTTCCTGGGAGACTTTGACAATTTCTCTGGCTTTTGAGGGATCAATCCCCAAAGCTTCTGCAACTTCTTCCGGGGTAGGTTCCCTGCCTAACTCCTGCATTAACCTTCTTTGGGTCCTGTTAAACCTATTGATAGTTTCAACCATATGGACTGGGATCCTGATGGTGCGGGCCTGGTCTGCTATTGCCCTGGTGATAGCCTGCCTGATCCACCAGGTAGCATAGGTTGAAAATTTAAATCCTCTTCTCCAGTCATATTTTTCAACTGCCCTCATTAAACCTATATTTCCTTCTTCTATTAAGTCCAAAAGGGACATTCCCCTGCCTACATATTTTTTAGCAATAGAAACCACCAGCCTTAAGTTGGCTGAAATTAACTGATGTTTAGCTCTCTGAATGCCTTTTTCAACATTTTTGGCAAGTTCTATTTCCTGGGCTGCTGTTAAAAGCGGCACCTTTCCAATGTCCCTTAAATATTGCCTGACTGGATCTGTGACTGAGCCTTCATCCAGGGCTGCCAAGACTTCCAGTTCTCTTTCCAGATCTGTGGCTGTTTTGCCCTCATCTACTTCTTCTTCAGTAGTTGTTTCAAAGACATCAATACCTGCATCAATAAGTTTCAAATAGAAACTGTCTAAATCCTCCAGTGAGTCTTCTGGCTTTGGAAAAACCTGCAAAATTTCATCCTGGGTTACAAAACCGCGCTCTTTGCCCAGTTTTAGGAGTTTTTTATCATCAAGGGATACTTGTTTTGAACTTTTTTTAGCCATAATATTTTTGGAACACTATATTCTACCCTCAACCTATAGCAAAATCAAGCTTAGATGTTTTTTAATTTTACTGAAAGGTCTCTGAAACGCTTATTTAATACTTCAAGTGTTTCTATCTTACCAAATTCCTGGGCATTTTTAATTTGCAAAGTCAGCTTCTCTAAGGAGGATTTAATCAGCATTTTTTTTAGCTGGGAGATAACTAAATCTATCTCTTTTTGCCAGACTTTGGGGTCCTCCAGCCTTTCATCAATCTGCATTAAATATAATTTATCTATGATTGGGGCAAGCTCTGGAGGGACTGTCTTTATAAATTCTGTAATTTTAAAAGATGTTCCTTTAAAGGAGATTGAGTCTAAAAATAAAACGAGTACTACATAGACTCCTTTTAGCTCCTCCTGGGTAAATAAAGTCTCCGGGAAGTTTGGAACATAGATGTGGTTTTCAGGAAGATGCAAAAGAAGAGACAGAAGGTAGTCTTCTAAAAGTTTTCTTCTGTCTATGGATTTAGGCTCTTCTTTTGACGGAGGGGTTGTGTTTAGCATCTGGGGCTTTATTTCCCCTTTTGAAAATGCTTCAAGTTCAATTCTTAATAAGTCTTCTTTAGTTAAGAGTAATGATGCAAGCCTTTCAATATAGCGGTCTTTTTCAATAGGGTTTGAAATTTTGTCCCAGATAGGCAGCAATTCATTTAGAACAGCTTTTTTTCCTGTTGTTGATTTTATATCGTAACGGCGCTCAGCAGAGGAAAGATAATAGTCATAAATAGGAATAGCATTTTTGACTGCATCTTCCCAAACTGATTTATCTTTTAGGATTGTTTCTGCAGGGTCTTTGGAGCCTTTGACCTCAATTACCTTTATATTCATGCCTGAGCGGTCTGCTATCTCTATCCCCCTTCTGGATGCAGAGTCTCCTGCCAAGTCTGTATCAAAACAGAGAGAGATGTTTTGGGTGTATTTTTTTAAAGCTTCTATCTGCTCTTCTGTCAGGGCTGTGCCTTTTGAGGCAACTATATTTTTTACACCTTCCTGGTAGCTTAAAATCATATCCATTTCCCCCTCAACCACTATTGCTTCATCTTTACCCTTAATTTCACCTTTTGTGAGGTTTAATCCCAGTAAAAAACTTCTCTTGTCAAAGATTGGGGTTTGAGGGGAGTTTATATATTTGGGTTCTCCTGAATCCAAGATCCTGCCTGAGAAGCCAATTATCCTTCCCCTGACATCTATGAGCGGGAAGATAACCCTGCCCCTGAACCTGTCATAGCATCCAGTCTGAGAGGGCACACAAAGGCCTGAGAGGACCAAATCTTGGGTTGAAAAGCCCCTTTTTTTTAGAAATTTGGTTAAAGATTCCCAGGAGAGGGGTGCATAGCCTAGGTTGAACTCTTTAATGGTTTCATCTTTAAGGCCTCTTTTTTTTAAATACTCAAGGGCTTTTTTGCCTAAGGGATGGGTGGTTAAAAGATAGTTATAAAATTGAGAGGCTTTTTGGTTGATTAAAAAGAGTTTTTCTGTTTTTGAAGATTTGGGGGACCTGTTTTTTAAAACTACCCCTGCTTTTTGGGCTAAAAGTTCCAGGGCATCTTTGAACTCTAAGCCTTCTTTTTCCATAACAAATTTATAGATGTCGCCCCCAACGTCGCAGCCGAAGCAATGAAAGATCTGGCGCTCAGGGGAAACCATGAAAGAGGGGGTTTTTTCCTGATGGAAGGGGCAATTTGCTTTGAAGTTAACTCCAGCCTTTTTAAGAGGAATATACTCAGAGATTAAATCTACAATATTTATCTTTTCCTTAATGAGTTCTAAATCGTCCATGCCTTAAACCAATCTCCCAATCGCCCGAAGTAAACAAGCCGAAGCCATTAGGGAATGATCTGCAAATTGTACTCCAAACGTAAACCTATGGCAACTTAAGGATTTATGGTTTGGCTTTGGGATGGGACAATTTTTATCTCTAACTTTGCTTTTAAGGCTTTAGTGACTTTTTCTAAAGTTTTTAAAGTGTAGCCTGTATAATCTGCAGTTTCAATCCTGGCAATGTTTGATTGTTTAGTATGAACTAGTTTTGCTAGTTGGGTTTGGGTTAAGCCTGCCTTTTTTCTGAGGTCATAGATCTGGAAAGCAATATCCCAAGCCTGTTCAGCCTTATCAAGCCCCTCCTGTAAACGAGGATTCTCTTTTAAGACTTGTTTCATTGTTCTGTCTAAATCATCTTTTACTCTTTTCATTTTAGTTTTTCTCTTTCATCTTTAATTCTCTTAATCTTTTTCTAGCCAACTCTAAATCACCTAGTGGGGTCTTTTCCTGCTTTTTAATAAAACCATGCAACAAAATTATCACCTGTCCTTTAGCAAAAGTATATACTATTCTTAAAATATCAGTGCCCACCCTGATTCTTAACTCCCACAACCCAGATTCTAGATGCTTTGACAAAGGTTCCTTATGATAAACCCTGTTCCTCAGTTTTTCCAAACCTTTGTAGGTTTGGTTATACAAGACTAGGTTACTTCTTGATACCTCTAACAAAAATTCATGTACAGGATCCTTCCCAGAGCTATCTTGATAATATGTAATTTTAAAATCCATATTTATTATATCAAATTTGATATATAATTCAATAAGCAAATATTATTGATAGATTAATTCAGAGTAGCCAAATATAATACGAAAGTCAAGAGTAACTTGAACCTGATATAATACACAAACTGGAGAGGTGTCTGAGTGGCCGAAAGAGCACGCTTGGAAAGCGTGTATACCGCAAGGTATCGAGGGTTCGAATCCCTCCCTCTCCGCTTATTCCAGGCTTTTTTTCTTGACATCTTGACATTAAGTATTTCTCTATGTTTTACTTCCAAAAGTATGGTCGAGTCTGTTGAGCAAACATGGTCTGACTTCATGAAAAGAGGACGGGAAGCAAGAGAATTAGTAAAGCTTGCCATTGATCCTGAAGTTTTACCATTTTTTCAAGAGAGGGCAATTCAAACTCTCTTAGCACCTAGTATTAGTCAATTGCCTTTCCGAGTAAATCAGTTTTTTTCCCTTAATACTTATGCAGGACATGAGGATAAATGGCTGAGTGATGTATCCGCTTCTAGTGCTACTTATATTGCAAATTTGATTCCAGAATATATCGAACAGGCCCAGCAGCAACGCTCTAATGGTGAGGGTGCATTAATTGCCTATAATAGTATTATCCCTAGACTTTTGGATAAGTTACCAGCTGAAGAGGCAGAGAAATTATTTGGGCAATTTGCTATTAATGACCTTTTCTCCTATTGGAATATGGATTTTGCCTCTGGGTATGGACCTTTAAGAGATTTATACTCTAGCCCTATTCAAGAAGTATGGAAACGCAAAGGTGCCGAAAGGATGCATAGTGTAATTCAGGAGGAGATAAGGGGTAGGACTAAACCCCGTGCTGAGCATGAGAATGCATATAGCTGTTATAGCAATATCTTGGGCCTGCTTTTATATTCTAACGAAGGCTTACCTGTTAGTAGAGAGTTTTATCAGGATGAGATTGCTTTTATGACTCTTCTTGGCACCGGGAATATTGTTGATATCCACCATACAGGTCAGGTACTGGATCTTTTAGAAGATGCTAGTATAAAGCATAGATTTGCCAGGCGACAAATTTTGGGTGGTAAACCAGATGATTGGGACCGTTTTAGAGTTAACAGTACCGAGCGAGCATCAGAAGCAAAAAGGGTTATTGAGGAGTTTCCGGAGGATCAGGAACTAAGAGCTTATCTTGAGGCACAACTTGAAGACTGGCCTGCTAAAGCTGGAGAATTAATGCAGAGACAGAGTCAAATCGATCAGGAGGAGCTAGAAGTCCGTACTCGTATGAGAACTCTCTAATCTACTTTTCCTCCCTACTCTATTGCATTTTTGATCCTTTAGGTCTTACACTTTAGGAGATGAATAAAAGGGTTGTTCCAATTAGGGAAGCTATAAAATTTGGCTGGGAGAATGCTAAGAAAAATATAATATTTTTCCTGAAAGTTTTTGGAATATTAGTATTAATTGGGATTGCTCCACAGGCTATTAACTATTTATGGCAGGACCAGCCTATCTTTTTAGTAGTAATTTTAAGCATAGTTTTAGGGGTAGTCAGGCTGATTACAGATTTGGGACTTTTAAAAATCAGCCTTGATTTTGCAGATTCAAAAACCCCTACTTTTGCTACACTTTTTTTATATACAAACTGGAGGACTTTACTTAATTTTCTAGCTGCGGGGTTTTTATATAACATAATTGTTGCAATTGGACTCATACTTTTAGTAGTTCCTGGAATATACTTTGCAATTAGATTTCAGTATTTTGGCTACTTAATAGCTGATAAAAATTTAGGCCCAATTCAGGCTTTTAAAGAGAGTACCCAGCTTACAGTAGGGGTTAAATGGGGGCTATTTAAGTTTGGATTTTTATTGGGGCTTATAAATATTTTAGGATTTTTAGCTTTAATAGTAGGGCTAATATTAACAATCCCAACCTCAATGGTAGCTAATGGGTATATGTTCAGAAAACTCCAAAGGGATACTGCTTAAGCTGATTTTAATACTGGAATATAACCATATCTGTCTCTTACTGGATCAGGTCTTACATCTTCTAATCTAGCTTGCTCTTTTAGCCTAAATTTTTGATCTAATTGAATACCCTGTGCGGTATCTACTAAATAGGCAAATGCTTGTTGACGGCGGACTTTTAACTCAACTTTGGATCTTATTATCCTTGCCCTATCTATTTTTTTTAACCATTCACTTTCTGATTCATACTCCGAGGAGCCAGGATCAGGAGTTAAAAATTCAGACTCCCAAACTTTGTGCCTATTTTTTACTCTATAAGTTCCTGAAGCTGTCCAACCTTGCACTATCTCAGGAATATTTGTGCCCACAATAATTAGATAATCATCATTTTGAAAATCATGAGGAAACTGATCTAGAGCTCTGGGAGAATAACAGATATTATTATCGGCGCCTACATAACCAAATTCATCATCTCCGCTAGTATTGACTCCATTTAAATGTCTTATATTGAGTTCGTCAGCTGATCCTATTAACTTTTTACTTCTGAAAGCGTCTGCAAAAGCGATATTTTCAACTTTCCAGACCGAATCTACTCCATGATAATCCTGAAAACCTGTTAATCCCTGATGGACTGTGGAAAGACAACGTATACCTATATCTGTTAAAAATTCAGAACTAAAAACTCTTTTCCCTATTGCTTCAATGTAAAATCTTTTAAAATCTGGATGCAGCTGATCAAATATCTGGGAACCTAAAAGATAAATTGGTAAAGAAGAGATTGTTTTAATAAGGCGGGGATCTCCATTTTCATTCCTGTCCATTCCCATGGCAAAGTAGTTTTGGTCGGGCATCCATAAATTTTCAAAAACATTGTCCCTTATTTGTCTGGCTAACTTTTGCCAATATGTCACATCTTGTTGATATTTTGCTTCTGGGAAAAGAATTCTTGAGTTTCTGAATGCATCATAAGCAAAAGCTTGGAGTTCTATAGTTGCGATTGGTCCTAAGTGGTTTGCGAGTTCACCATTTGGGTGAATAACTGAAGTTAGTGAATCTCTTAAAATCTGATTTTCAATACATTCTGAGTGGTTTCTTTTATATTCCAAAAATCCCACCCTGGAATTTCCTACTCTTCCCTCAAGCCATTTTAGATTAGCATAAACACTTTCTCTGATAGTAGTAGGATTGCCATCTTTATTATCGAACCCAATGTCTAGTATTTCAGGGCCATACCTTAAAACATATTCAGCTATTAAGTTCGCATTATTTGGTGTGGCATCAACGCTTCCATAATAATAGACCCCATCTTCCCTCTCTCCCCATTTACTAGCGGCATCTTGATATGAAAAATAATTCCTGTTTGTTTCTTGATCACTTGTTGGAACTGGCCGTTTTTCATGTATTGTCCGACCAGGTTCTTCTTCTGATTTAAAATCAGGCTGTGTTCCTTGTAATTTAGCCAGCATTACAATTCCATCCGCTACAATATCAGGCATTAGAGGAAGTAGGTGTTTTAAGATTTCCCTTGTATCCCTTCCATGACGCATTCTTCCAAAATTTTCACCAGTGCTTGTTTGTAGAACATCTTCATCACCTGTTAATATTGCATATAAGTCTTTGTAGGCGCTAGGAGGTGAAAAATGCTGATCTGCTTCGGCAAAAACTGAATTTCTTAGTTCAACTGCCATATTTAACTTATAGTATATACCTTCCTTGCTAAATTATCAAATGCTATGGGGTTTAATTTAAGAGTGAGATTTTGGAGAAGGAGCGGGGTTTGACCCGCATTTATAATTGGGCAGATTTGAATTATAAGTCTTAAGTTTTGTTCCATAGAGCAACCTATAAAGACTGCTTCCTGGCTATTTCAGCTCTGCTCCAATTTAAGCATAGTCCTGTGAAAATTAATTATCAAGAGGCTTTATTAGGAGTAAGTACTCTGTATTCCCTGCTCCACCCAAGATTGGTGATTTAATTTGATCATTAATCATAAATCCTAAATCTTTAATCTTCTCAATGAAGTTATCCTTTACCTTTTCGGCCACATCTGATGGGAGTACTCCTTTAACTAATTTATGCTTTTCTGCTTCATAGTGGGGTTTCAATAAAGCTATGATTATTCCGTCAGGTTTTAGAAATTTTTTAACAATTGGGAGGACCAGTTCTAGCCTGGTCCAGCCTGCATCTATAGTGATTAGGTCAACCTTCTGCTCACCTTGGAGGTGTTGCAAATGGAGGATATTAGTGCGCTCCATGACCACAACTTTAGGGTCATTCCTTAGCTTCCAGGCTAATTCTCCATAAGAGGTGTCTACTGAATAAACTTTTTGAGCACCATTTTGAAGTAAACAGTCTACAAACCCGCCTGTTGAGGAACCTACATCAAGGACAGTTAAATTTTCAATTTTTAATTTGAAATTTTCAATTGCAGATTGAAGCTTGAGACCGCCTCTGGAGACAAACCTACTGTCATTCTGAGGCGAAGACGAAGAATATAATTTATTTATACCCTTCACTTCGTTCAGGGTGACACCTCCTTTAATTTGATAGCTTTTTTTAAAAGGCCTTTGTCTGTGGGGAAGCTTAGTTTTTCTAGGGCATCTTCTGCTTCAAGCCACTGCGCCCCTAAAAGTTCTTCAGTCTGGTGGGTAATATTATCTTCTGCACAGGTCATAAGATACATTATGACAACTTTAAAGACTTTGCCTTCTTTTGAGTTAAAAACATACTTTGAATCTCCAACTTTACCTAAAACTTTTGCTTTTATGCCCACTTCCTCCTCTACTTCCCTCAGCGCTGCATCCTGGGAGGATTCACCAGAGTGAATGTGACCTTTGGGAAAGCCCCAATAGCTCTTTTTAGGGTCCCTCATGGCAGCATTATTAATTAAAAGGACTTGTCCTTTGGGATTAAAGATTATCCCGCCTGCACTAAATTCTCTTTTCATCTTTTTTTGCGCAATTGTGCCTCTCTGCCATAAGGAAAGCGCCTAGCAACTTCTTCTAACGCTTCCTTCTCCTGTATATTAAATATACCCTCCAGTTCTTTTTCTTCTATATCTCTTGATAGTAGGGTAACTCTTTTGATGACATAGACCTCCTTTTCAATACTAACTCCCTCAGGAGATTTTTTATAGAAAAAATAGTGATTTCTTGATTCAATCATATATTAAAAAGCGGAGGGTGTAGGATTTGAACCTACGAGGGCTTTCACCCGATGGTTTTCGAAACCACTGCATTACCACTCTGCCAACCCTCCTGGTGCCCTCGGCGGGGGTCGAACCCACAACCGCCGGATCCGCAATCCGGTGTTCTATCCATTGAACTACGAGGGCATGGGTGTATTGTACTCTAAATAGGCACAAAGATTAAATTTAGCTGTGGGGGTTTTCCAGGGGGAAGTGTTTTTGGAGGCCTTCTGACCATTTTTCCATTAAAGATCTTGGGGCTATTTCATGAAATGGGAGATAGCGGGCAACTATTGTTTTAATCTGCTCTTCCTCAAAATCAGGACTTAAAACTATAATTAAAGCGCCTGGAAATCTAAATCTGGTTAGGATATATAAAAGGTTATTGCCATCTTTTTTAGTAAACCAGAAAGAATCAAGCTCCTGCCAGTGGTAAAAATGATCCCCTATTGTAGTGCCCTGGGTAGAAATCTTGTATCTTATGTCCTCAGGAGGGACAAAGTTTAGGACATAGACTAAAAAACCAAAAGATAGCAAAACCCCTACTAATAGAAGCTGGCCTGCAAGAAGAGCTATTAAAGAGATTAAGACAATTAAAATAGCCACTGTTGTATAAAATGAGCGGTCTTTTTTCCTAAAAGGCCTTGAGGGTGCAGTCCAGGATAGCAGGGTTTTAACAGGTTCTGGATCATATTCCCCAAAATGGTGCTCAAATTCATCAGGAGGGGGGAGTTTTTTGGGCTCAGTTAAGAGATGTTGGGCATGAAACTTGGGCATAAGCGTGACTTAAGTTTAATGTAAAAAGATAAAAGTGTAAAGTTTTATAGATTCTGGTAAAATTAGGCTCACTGGAGAGGTCGCATAGAGGCCGAGTGCCGCGCAGTGCTAATGCGCTATACCCGTAAGGGTATCGTGGGTTCGAATCCCACCCTCTCCGCAGGTCAGAACGATATTGAGGTTTTAGTAGCACATCGTATGGTTTTTTGTAGCTCCAGACGAGACTTTCGTCTTTTAATAAGAGGTTCCAACCAATCTTTTTAACTGCTTTCCTCTTTGCATCCAAAACATTGCTATTTAACATCTCTCGTGCCTGATATGCCGTAGTAAAGAAATCTTCTGCTAGTTCCAACCAAGACCTTTGACCAACTATTCCTTCATCAATTTTTTCTTTCAGCTTTGATTGTTCTTCAACAATAACCTTCTTCTTCACTGAAAACTCATCACCTGTCATTTCCTCTCTGGCTCGCATTTTGAAATAACCATCAAGTTCAGACTGAAGCCTTTGATATTGTCTTTGTTGGTTTTCTACTGTTTGTGCTCGTATCTTGGCTTCGGATTCATACTTCACATTGAGCATTTTGATACCCAATCTCCAGGTATCTTCATCAATGGTGACGGGGGCAAGTTTCTCATCAACCAGTTCCTCAAATCTTTTGAGAGTTATTCCTTTCTCTGTGCACTTGCCACACCTTCTACTTGAACGAGCATAAGTATATTCAGCATTTCTATCAGTCTTTCTGTAATACTTCTTCTTTGTTTCAAAGATTACTGAAGCACCACAACCGCAACCACACTTTACAAGGTCTGCGTATGCCCATTCATTCTCAATCTTCTTGGGTTTACTTTTGTTTCTCAATGCCGTTTGCACATCATCAAAGATTTTTTTAGTAATAATCGTTTCATAGCTGCCGTTATGTAATTCGCCTCCATGCTCAAAGTAGCCATAGTAAAGGGGGTTTTGTAGTATGCGATGAAGATGAGATTTGCTAACAGGTTTGTTCTTGCGAGTTCTCAAACCCCATCCAAATACCATATCCGTCATTACACCGAGAGAGTATTTTCCAGTAGCATATTCCGTGAACATTCTGGCTACTAAGTCCTTACGTTCTGGGTCTGGGTAAATGTTGATTGCTCCATTTACTTTCTGATTGGTATAACCAATTGGAGCGAGATTGGGAAATTCTCCACGCTCATATTTCTGTCTGATACCACGCTTTACAACTTGGCTCAAATCATCCGAAGATTTTTTTGCCATACTGAACTCAAGATTCATGTAAAACTTATCGTCTGGGCTGTTGTAATACTGCTTTGAGGGTGTATCCAACTGCTTTATCTTGCCTTCGTCCATCATCCAGATGAAATCTCCATCATCTTTTGAGTTTCTGGCAATTCGGTTTATATGCCAAACTAAAACTGCATTTGCATAACCTGCTTTAATTTTCTCGAGCATCTCATTGAAGACTTCTCTGCCTGGCTTGAAAGCAGATTTACTCTCAAACAATGGTTCACCAACAATCTGGAGGTTATTTCTCTGGGCATATTCTTGGAGTTCCCGAATCTGTGAGGGTATGGATAGCACTTGTCTATCCTCATCTTCTGAAGACTTACGGCAGTAGAGGAAGTATTTTAGTTTTGGGTTTGGACTTGTAATCATATTTTCACTCAAATGCCCCCGCAAGTTGTGCTCAGAACGGTGAAGTCCTGTCTTACGAGGGCATTAAAAAACTTCACCTATTTTCTCTGAGCACAGTTTCATTATTTCAAGTTTTGAGTTCAGTTGCAAGCTATTTCTAGCCTCATAATCTCACAAAAAAACTACAGTAACTATTACTTACAAGTAACAATGACAAGTAAAGTAAAAAATATGTATAGTAACTAGCAAGATATCCAATTAAGGGAAGGTGTTACTATACTAGTTCCTATATCCTACAGAGTTACTATGTTCCCTTCGTGCCTTGCTCGTTTATAGCTTTGAAATAAGCATCGTAGATTCTCTGCTCGAGCTCAAACCATTTCTCTTGGTCTTCAAAATAAACTCTTTCTAGCCATTTTCCGTAGATATTTCTTGAGAGAGGCTTAATGTTTATGAATTCCATGAGCCTGTTATTGAGATTTTGACTTCGCCAAATCTGAAAATCTTTGAGTGTAATCCAACCAAAATAAACTGTTTCGAGGGAGACGATTGCATTTGCCAACAAGTTATTCTTGTTCTTGATAAAAATCCTAATTTTTACAATTCCATCTGATATTTCCATAGTTTTGTTTCTATTGCTCGTTTGCAAACACTAAATCTTTGAGCGTTCGCAATGCATCAGCATATTCTTTCGCATTTACATCAACTGATTTTGAAAAAAACTGCTGCTGTAATTTCTCGCAAACACCGTGGTTTTCAAATACAAACCAGCACAATCTTCCGCTTCTGTTGACTCCTATAAACCCCGCACCCTTTGCATAGAGGAGTCCTGCGAGTTGTAAATCTTTGGTCAAGAAATGGTCAGACATGGGCATTTCCTCCTTGAGATGATGCTTTAGTCGTCTTGCCGTCTTTTGGTTCGTTACTGGGCATTTCAGTGTTGTATCCTACCGCCATTTCATCATTCAAAAGTTGTCGGGGAAGTGTTTTTTGTCCTTTGAGTTCTGGTGATTGTTGGATTGCTCTTTGTAAAGGTCTTTTTCTTACTTCAATACCCAGCTCCTGCATCGTAGAAACAATTAAACGAATTAGAGAATAATCACCAAACATGCAGATGCTTTGCGATTTACGAAGTTCCCGAAACATCGCAGAGATACTCGCCTGCGGATACTTTGCGAAGTGTTTTTGTATTTTGATTTTGGCAGACTCAAGGTCTTGTAGATACATTTCCATATTTTTGGCTCCATTTGAGTTTTAGGAACGCTTCCATGACTTCGGTTAAGTTGTCAGCAATTTCTATAACTTCGTCATCTGTTAGTTTGCGTTTGTATTTCGGCTCAAAGTGCTTTCTAACTTCCTGTTTGAGTTCTTCTGTGAGCCATAACATGACTCCAAGTTACTAGAAAAATGAGGTTTTGCGATGTGCCGAGTTATTGGGTGATTAAGTTTCCGTGGAAGTTTATTTACTTGTGAAGCGTATTGAGTTTCTTCTCGTATTGTTTGATTGCTTTACGAACAGAATCTTTGTATTGATATGCTTTCTCTTTGTCCTTCACTACCTCTTGAGCAATAGAGAGGTAGCTTTCACCCTTCTCATGCTGAAGATACCATTCTCTGTCTCGCTTGATATTGCTTATCGTATCTGAAACAGGTTGTTTCATCTCGTATGGTGGGTAATCTTGGTCTAGAGATTTCTTAACTGTCTGCTTCATATACCTGAACTCCTGCGTAACTTCTTCTTCCGTTGCCTCCATTGGGGTAAGAATTGCATACTCGTAATCCTCATTATCAAGTGTCTCCATTTCCAATTGAATAATATCTTGGAGCATGTCACGAGGTATGACTAAACGAGTAACTCTTGGATGTCTTGAGACATACCCTTTGAGTATTGCTTCCTCAATAACAGAAGTTAGTCCAGAAGATAGGTTGTTTGTGTTTAGAAAGGTAGCAATATCTTTGTAGAACCCGATGTTATTACCAGGTTTTTTGTTTGCCCACTTCTTTCGCAGCAAAGATACCTCTTTCCTTACCTTTGGTCTATCAAGTATCAGTGCTAAGTGAGTGTAGAGAGCAGGGTCTTCAATTCGTATATCAATATCATCATTTTCCATACCATTTCAATCTAATTTTGTGCTTTGATTATAGCCTAAAGTTCCATAACTTTCAGGAATTTACAAAGAAACAGACACTTTTACAATCCTCGAGGCTAACAACTTTCAAAATAGCATACCGTATATCTGTTTAACTTAATGTTTATGTAAGTTCTTAATACTTAACGTTTATATTATATTAAAGATGCGTATGCCTAGAGCATCACCATTATGTTGTGTAGAAAGCTACCTTTTATTTCTTGAGTGAAAATCACTATAATAACTCCATGAGTGACCAAGGAGCAATCGAAACTATGGCTTTACCTGAAATACAACAAATCATACCTGAAGTTGGCGAAATTCCTACTCCAGCAGTGCTTGAACAGGCAATAGTTCAAGCTACTCCAGAAGCAGAAAATGCACCCTCCTGGTTTGGGCAAGTTGTCAAGAGGGTTTCCGATGCTTGGTTCGAACCAAAGAGTTTTGAACAAAATCCTGAAGTCTATGAAAAACTTGGAGTTAGAACATATAAGAAATATGTGCCTACAAGTGGAGATTTGGTGCGAAGATTAGTGTGGAAAAGATTTGGAGATGAGTCTTGGGTAAAAGGAAACGTTGACTCTCTCAAAAGCATGGAAAGATTCACAAGGATATACGAAGGAATACATGCTACTTTCCTGGGTGTTGGAGTAGCGACAATGGCAGCGCAATTACAAGCTGGACAAATTGAGGGAGCTGCATTTACGGCGGGTCTTAATACACTAGTAAATGTTTACCCAATAATGACACAACGGTATAACAGAAGTCGATTATATCGAACAATACACAAAATGGAAGAGAGGCAACAAAACTCTAATCAACCGCCTAAGCCTCAATCATAACTTACCCCTGTCTAGGAATATTTACTTCGACCTCCACGACTACCAGTTTTCAAAATTATATCGCTGATTAGAGAGAGGTCTTATAGAGTTTTGGGTGGGAAAAAATTGGGTGTATGGGGGGGGTCTGATGGTGCTTGCTATTGCACCTTTACAGACTCCATGAGTAGCTTCACTTCTTCATCTAACGCCTCAGACTTCTCCTTCAGTTCTTCTCTCTCCTTGTTCAAGTCATGAAGTTTGAGTGCAGTATCCAAGAAGTCACAACCTGCTTTTGTGCTGCACTTTGAGATTGTATAGAAGGTATCGTAGCTGTTACCCACCATCGCATTACTTACTTCAAGTGAGTCTTGGTATTTTGTTATTACTTTCCAGTAGAATTTTCTGTTACTTAGAAACTTTGGTTCGTAATAAGCTCTACTGTCAAAATACATATAGACGATACCCAAAACAAAACCAGTTATCCCAATCAGTATTTCACTACGATGTCTGCGGATTTTGAGGCTGATTTCTGATATAATCATAAGCGTGCCAGACTTGGCTGTGGAATAAGAGAAATACTTTCGAGTTGTTCTTTGAAGAAGGTTCCAACATAGTCAACCAGGCACCGCTGACTTCAGGTTCTCCGATTTATCGCAGAGTAGGATTTTGTTATCTTTTATTACAATAACTCCAACACCAACTTTTGGTCTATTATCCATATGTTTTATTTAGACCCTCCTCATCGCTCTCTAAGTAATGCTTACTAATTTTATGAGTACATCCACATTTAACCATCACCCAATAGGCTATCATCACACCAATTATAAGGTAAAAACCTTGTGTTAAAAATGCAATTTGTACTCCCCATCCGCCAATGATTACGGCTAAAACCAGCCTTAAGATTATTTGGAAAAAGGATTTAGTTAATGACATACCCGACAAAACGGTGCTCCTAATATTTGAGCTTGTATACTCATTTACGTAGTCGGATATAATCGGTGCCTGGCTTTCAAATAGCCCTTTCATCAAAATAAACAATGCGATAAGAAAAATCGGGTGTACGATAATTGCCATTAAGATAAAGCTAACCGCAATTGGGAGGTTGAGTAGTAAAGTTATCTTTTCAAACGGTAAAAATCGCTCTAAACGATAAGCATTTTTGACTATAAAATAATTTAGCAAGGCACCGAACGAAAGCACTAACCCTAAAAACAAGGGGGGTACGCCATTTTGCTCAAAATAGGGTTGATACACACCATACAAAAAGTATTCCCCTGACAAGGTTAGTGCAGTTAAAGCTATCAATGTGAAAATTGTTTTATTGTGCCTCATTAGCCGGACACTTTCTTTTAAAATATGGAAAACCCCAACACCTTTGGCCGCATCTTTAATAGTGGCTTTAAAATCTTTTAATGTCATCACAATTATGCTTGCTATACCAAAACAAATTGTAGTAACGAGGATTAGATAAGGGTAAGATTTAATCCCAAGTATTGAGACTATTAACCCCGAAATAAAAGTAGTAACGGCAAAACTTATTGTTACATTTGATAAAAACGCACCATACTCTTTTTGGTATGAGGCGGTACTTTGTTTTTCCTCTTTGACGCTCTCATAAAATAGCGCCTCTTGGCTCCCGCTCAAAAATGCTTCGGCTATACCAATTAAGCTATAAGCAAGATATAAGCCAAAAATATTTGGGTACAAAAACATAACTAGTAAGCCTATGGTTTCAACTAAATAGCCCATTATTATTGATAACTTTTGACCAAATTTGTCGGCAAATATCCCAGTGGGCAGCTCACCTAAAAATGAAAAAATTGAGTAAAGGGTTTGTGAAATAACTATTGATTGTAAAGACGCACCTCCTAATAAAAAATAGAGGCTAATTATAGGCATATGAAAGTGCACACCATATAAAAAGCCGACGAGCTTTAGTTTTGTAGTATTTTTAATTCTATCCGCCATATAGCTTGATTGCGAGCTCATTTTCATTGCCATCTTTTTCATTATCCATTGCATAATTATATCAATTAGCAGCTTTTAAATCCCTCATATTTTTCATTTATTTGAGGATGATTGTATCTTTTAACTCTAAGCTCGTTACTAACATTTATAATTTCAATATTTAAACAATTCCCTATTATCATTTAATTGTCCGAACTATACCCAAATTTAGATTATACCTATTTACTGGATTGTAAAGGAGGGTTTTGTTAAAATAAGCATTCAGGGAGAGGTGTCCGAGCGGTTTATGGAAATAGTCTTGAAAACTATCGTGGGTGTAAGCCCACCGTGAGTTCGAATCTCACCCTCTCCGCTGACTTCAGGTTCTAGTACGAAGTACTAGGTTCTGAGAGCATCTGGAAGGAGTATTAGACAGAGAATTAAGATCTATGATCTAGTTCGTTAATTCGAAGAATTAGGACATATCTCACCCTCTCCGCCATGATAATATATAAATATGACTGATGAAGAGTTAATAGAAAAAGCAAAATCTTTGGTAAAACCTAGAAAATTAAGACACGGGCTAACTGCTGCAGACTGCGGGTCTGTACTAGTAACTGATCAAGGAAATGTTTATTCAGGTGTGAGTATAGACACTACTTCTGGTATGGGGTTTTGTTCAGAACATGGTGCTATTGCAGCTATGGTTACTGGCGGGGAATATAAAATAAAGAAAATTGTGGCTGTTTTAGAAGACGGAATTGTACTTCCTCCCTGTGGAAGATGCAGAGAATTTATGTATCAAATAGATGAAGATAATTTAGATACAGATGTGATTATAAAAAAAGACAAAATAGTTAAGCTTAGGGAGCTACTTCCCTATCCCTGGGATGCTGAAGATAATTAATAAGAGATTGTGCCTTTTGTTGACAAAGATTGGCAAACTTTGCTAAAATCATTTTATGAAAACAGTTAATATTTCTTTGACAGAGCAACAGACTCAAATGGTGGACCAGGCTGTAAATGAGTTAGGGTTTGCCAACAGGAGTGAGTTTTTTAGAACCCTTTTAAGGGTTTTTAATAGAAAACCTGAGGTTATCTCTGACATAGAAGATTTTCCCATGAAGGGTCCTAGCACTAAAAGTGCTAAAGAAGTTTTAGAAGGTTTTAAAAAAGTTGGTAAATATTCTAAAGGCTTTTTAAAAGATCTTGAAGAGGGTTTAAGGGATAGTGACTATTTTATCAATGATTTGCCTCCTAAATGAACCTTGATCCACTTAGGCCAAAGACCGTCAAGTATCTACAAAATCACAATCTAACTACAAAGTTTGAAAAACAGGTTGAGCTTTTACTCCGGGATTTTAGGCATCCAGGTTTGCATAATGAATTATTAGAGCCAAAAGAGTTTGGGGTGAGAAGTTTTAGGATTAACCGTTCATATCGGGCATTATTTATTTATGATCAGGACATGGACACAATTAGAATTGTTAAAATTACCAAACATTATCAATAAAGCTTATGTTTTTAAAATTTAAGAAAGCTAAAATTTCAGATTTAGGGACTGTTTTAGATATAGAAAAAAGTGCTGCAAATAATTACACTTATTCCCCTATTTTGGAAGAGCAAGAGATAAAAGAATACATTGAAGATGAGAATGTTTATTTAATTTATCTTGAGGATAAGATTGTGGGGTCAATTTCTTATAAAGAAAAAGATAAAGACCATGCTCATATAGGAGGCTTGGTTGTATACCTTGAATATAGAGGCCAAGGAATTGCAACTGAGGCTATTAAATGGATTTTAAATGAGCTTAAAGATTATAAAAAAGTTAGCTTAGTAACCCATCCTGATAATACAATAGCTTTAAAAATTTATGAAAAGGCTGGTTTTAAAAGAGGTAGGGTTATAGATAATTATTTTGGGGATGGTCAGTCCAGAGTGGAATTAGTAAAGATATAAGACTTTTTTGAGATAGGTGTCCAGGTGTTTTTGGTGGGGTGGGAAGATGTTTTCTGGTAAGCTACTTAGCTCAAAATACTCCCAACCTTCACATTTTTGAGGTTCAGTTAATTTAATTTTTCCTTTATATTTTTTAACTAAAAAACCAAAGTTTATATAGTGATCATCCTCTCTTAAAACATCTAAAATTGTAATAAGTTCAAGCTCCACTCCCCTTACCCCTGTTTCCTCTTTTAACTCTCTTTTAGCTGCATCAATTAATTTTTCTCCCCATTCCAGGTGCCCTCCAGGAAGCCCATATAAACCCTCACCAAAACAATTTTTTCTCTTGCCCAAAAGGATTTTATTATCTGAAATTATTAATAAATCACAGGCTGGATTAATCTTTTTTCTCATCTTGCTAAGGTTAGAGCCCAGACAGTTTTTGCTCCTCCTTTTTTTAGCACATATGTACATTCTTTTAAAGTAGCGCCTGTGGTCCAGACATCATCTATTAGTAAAATGTTATTAGTTATTAGTTCATTGTTCATAGAAGGAGACAGGGAAAAAGCATTTTTTATATTCATTCTTCTATCATAGGATTTTAGTTTGACTTGGGGCTTGGTTTTTTTGGTGCGAATAAGGGCATCCTGATGATTTAGGCCTAATTTTTTTGAAAGAAGCTTGGCTAAAAGTTCTGACTGGTTAAAACCCCGCCAGTTTTTTCTGGTCCAGTGAAGAGGGACTGGAACTATTGTCCAGGAGTTTCCACGGTCTTTTTTGATGTAATCTAATAAAATTGGAGGGTTTTTAGCCCAGTACTCTAAAGTGATATTTATAAGGCTTTCTGCAAGGGCTGTAACCCACTTATATTTTAGTTTTTGAATGGAGATTCTTAGTGGATTTTGGTAAATTCCAAGGCTCCAGAGGCCATCAAGTGCATATTTTCTCCTGCAGACCGGGTGGGTAATTCCACCTATGGATAACCTCTCACAAGTTGGACAAACTAAGTCTCCCTGTTTTAAATCTAGCTGGCAGTTTGAACACAAATATTCCCCTACTTTTTTGCAGTTTACACACTTTTTAGGATAGAGAAAATCTAATAAAAAATTGTTCATAGTTATTAGTTCATTGTTCATAGTAACAAAAAACTACAAACTAATTACTAATAACTAAGTACTAAAAAAGTCTCCTTTAGAGAGACCTTTTTCTGGTGGAGACGCCGATCTATGAGATCGGGTCTGAGAAAGAATTCTAAAAACTTCTACAAGCTTAGCTAGTATATTTTTTGTATTAAGTTGTAACCTACTAGCAGGAAAACCTAATACTGATTGAGTTGTCTTTTGCAATTTCCGGATCAACCAACACCGAAGTTGCAGCATCCTGACTGAGTATATACCTTAAACATTCCATCAGGAGGAGAATTATCTAAAGCAGCTTATGCGTAAGCGACTTGAGGGCCTCTTGCGAGAGCTCCAAGAGCGCTAAATGCGTTCGCAACGGAGTTTTTAATGCCGTTTAGTTTTTGAAATCACAGTTTTACAAGATGAGATTTCATTCTTGGCTTGCGGTTTTTAAAGTGCAATCCCGTCGAATCAATACGTCCCCAGGATGTATATAATACCACAATCTGAGCCTAAAATCAAACCTTCTCTCCTCTTAAGTCTTGTTCAATTTTTCTTAACTCATCTCTTTCTTTTATAGCTCTTCTGTGATCATATTTTTTCTTGGATGCACCCAAAGCAAGCTCAACTTTAAACATATTTCTCTTCTCATATAAACTTAGGGGTACTAGAGTATTTGAAGCTTTATTAAGCTTTTGGGATAGGTCTCTGATCTGACTAGCATGAAGTAAAAGTTTTCTATCTGCCCTTGGGTCATACCCATCTGCTTTTTGGTCCTGGTAGGGGTGAATATAGGCATTTTTTAAGATAACTTCTCCATTTACAATCCTGGCAAAAGAATTGGATAAATCCAATCTTCCAGCCCTAATAGCTTTAACTTCAAAGCCAGACAAAACTATCCCTGCTTCAAAGGTTTCTAAAATATGATATGTATGACGAGCTTTCCTGTTGTAAATTTTCATTACCCATCATTTTAGCTCAATTTGGTAGATTTTGGCACCTTCTAAGATATAGATTAATTTATTTTCCTCATCTGCTGCAAAATCTGTGGCTGTTTGAAGTTTATCCCCCTGGTATTGAGCTAGGTATACACCATTTTTTTTAGTTACCACTATTCTTTTATTTTCTGAATCTAAAAGATAGATTGAATCTGCCTCTTCTGTAGGGAAGATTGATTTTAGCTCTTTTAGAGGGGTATCTAATCCTGCTGGAGAGTAAAAATCAGAGACTCCTCCTGTGAATTTTTGAATATTAGGGCCTGGGGTTAAAACCCAAACTGAGTAATCTATAGCTAATTTTTTCCCTCCTGCCAAGTCTTTATTAGAGTTATCTTTTATGTAGTTTACTTTATCAGTGTAGCTTGATTGGGTAGGAGAATATTTCCAGATCTGGTTTTTAAAGGTGTCTAAAAGGTAGACATTTGAACCAAAGCCAAAAATATCATCAATCCTGCCCCACTCCTGGTCAACTTTTGCAACAGTTGTTATATTTTTGCTTTGAGTATCTATTTTTAAAACCCCTTTATCTTCTGAGTATATTAGCGCCTGCGAACCATTAAGAGAGGCAAATTTAGCATTACCAAGCTGGAGCGGGCCCGAAAGGATCTGGTTATTTTTATCTTTCAGGTCAATTAAGACTAAAGTCTTTTGAGTTTCATCCAAAAGAAGCACTTTACCTAAAGAAAATGAAAGTTTTTGGGAATTAAAACCATCTTTAATAAGATCCAGGCTTAGAAAAACCGGAGGGTCAGTAATTTGATAGATCTTTAGAATCTCAGAGCTTTTTTGGTTAATTTGCTCAAAAAGGTCTTTAGCATCTTTATTTTTAGGGTTATCTTTTAGGACCTGGATTACCAGATTTTTTGATTCTTCTAGGGATTTTTTAGAGAGGTCTGAGTCAGAGTCTTTGGCTGCTTCTGCTATAACCAGTTTTTCCCTGGCCTGGTTTAAAAGGACAGAATGGGCCTGATTTTGGGAATAAGATTTTTGAAGAGAGATTATAGAAGTAATTGCTATTACAATTAGTGCAGCCAGCCCTCCTAAGGCCCATAATTTTGCTTTTCTATTTGCAGGGATTAACCTTTTTAAAACAGTTAGACTGCTTAGATTAAATTTGGGAAGACTGAACCTTTTTTTGGAGGTATCAATCTGGGAATCCAGGCCTGGAAAATCAGCGGGTGCAGCTTTAAGCTCATTTTCAGATATTTTTTCCTCCACTTTTTCTTCTTCTAAGCTTTCAACTAAGATTATAGCTACAGGATCAGGGTGAGCAGAGTCAACAAACAGAGCTTGGGCCTCCTCTTCCAGTGCATCAGTTGAACTGTTAATCAGACTATTGATAATTTTAGGATCCCAAATTAAATTTTGTTTATCAGTCTCTGCGGGATCAAGCTTTGCATTTATTAAAAGAAGTTTATCTCCACTGTTTATAAAACCTGAGATTAACTGATCTGAGGGTGAGGAGGCTGTAACTTCTGTCAGTTTTTGATCTCTTAGGATAAACAGTTTGTGGAAACCCCGGGAGTTTATATATAAAATATTTTCTTTCAGGGCAACTATTAATATTTGCAAGTCTTCTACATTTGAAAGAGCTTCTTTTAAAGAATTTAGAGTATTTAAGATTTTTTGAGGGATCGGGTCATCTGATGAATAAAAAGTTTCTTCTGCAAGAGGGGCAATTTGACGGACTTTAGTAAAAACATCCTCACCTGAGGCTGAAATTATCAAAGCCAGGGTTGGAGTTTGTGAGGGAGCAGCTTGAGATTTAGGAAAGATAAAAGCCTGGGCAGTTAAAAAATCTGTGTTGACCCCAACGTAACGCGCTAGTTTAAGCATATTTTTTTCAGACAGATTCCGACATAATTATGATTGTTCTATTATTAAAACTGCGGAATCGTCTGTTCATAACTTTTACCTGACCTAAAAGTTAGATTTTTAAAGACATAAATCATAGAAAGCCTATAAAGAGAATTATAATACCTAGTGCAAGCCCTGCGTGCAGGATAGCTATAGCTTTTAAAATTGGGCCGCCTTCAGTCTGAACAGTTTCTGTCATTAAATTAACCTGCCTTATCACAAACAAGCTAAAGAGAAAATAAGCAACAGCAAAAGCAATAAATAAAAGTTTTAAGATTCCTATTATTCCTGTTATTAGTGTTGGATCTAGCGGCATAACATTTTTTATCCTGTTTTGGTCTGTAAATCCTGAATAATATCTGCTACTAAATCAGGACGCGGGACTCTGGTAAACACTACAGGGACTTTTTCTGCTGCAGTTTTGACTGAAACATCCCCAAAATTAAAAAGAGATGCAAAAATACCTCTGATATCTGTGGATACTGATTCAACATCCCTGAATTCAAGCTCAATGATATCCCTGGAGAGGAGTGAATGAAAGTTTATATCTACCAGGTGAAGGTTTGTAACTATATAGATATTAAAGTACCAAAATAGGAACTGTTCAATAATATAGGCAATAATCAGCATATAGTAGATAACCAATCCTCCTATTAAAGCCTGGTTGGGAACATTAATTAAAAAATTTGTTCCCAAAGATATATCAAGCTGGATTACTATGAAGGGTAAAAAGATAGCAAAAAGGGCTAAAAGTATCCAGGGGACATTAGTAATTCCGTGCTGGCGCAAAAAAAGAATTATCTGCTCATCTGGTTCCTGTTCAATAAATTTAATTTTTGGAGGACTTTTAAAGAAGGCTGGAAAGAATTTAAACTGCATGAGGGGATGATATCATAAAATAGTTATTAGTTATTAGTTCATAGAAAGTTCATTGTTCATAGAAAAGTTTGTTTTTTCCTACAATGAACCATTAACTACCAGTGAGCGCAGCGAACGTACCCATAACTATTTCTGTTCTATGTTAAACAGTGGTGATTTGATGGAGATATAGCCTGGAGCACGGAGGTTAAAGATAGTTTTAAAATCAGACCCATTGATAGTCATAGTGCCCCTGTTGGTGGAGAAGGAAACTGAGGCTGTTTTACCATCACCTGAGTAAACCACTGAGGCAGAAGAAACTGAGGTAACAGCACCACCGTGGGCGTTGGCTTTATCTTTCATCTCCCCTATTGATAGCGGGTTTCCACTCCAGCAGGAAGTGTCAACAGGGGAAATCCTGTCCCTAGAATCATCTGAGGAGTAAACTATCCAGGAGTTTAGGATATCTGACATCTGCTCAGAATTAAGCCAGGGGTGGGACTTGCCGCAATTTGCACCTGTTCTATCCTTATACCAGCCTTTATAAAACCAGGGGGAACCGGCAAGTTTTTCGAAAGCGTCAGCAGTCCAACAGTCTTTAGAGCCGCATTTTGTATCCCAGCCTGAGTTATTTACATAACCACCTGTGGTAGATGAATACTGGGCCCCTGGACCGCCTTCTAAAACCCAGCCTTTAGTTTCATTAACAGCATCTTCCCAGGCTCCGCCTTTATTTGAATCTTTATAGACCTGGCAGGATTCTGTGGCACAGATTGAGCCACCCCTTCTTATGGCATATGTCCTGGCTGCAACAGCCTGGGCTTTTAGGGCTTCTTTAGGGAAGGAGTTGGGCATCTCATAGATCCTTTTCATATATTCATCTTCAAAAGCTTTTGAACCAAAACCTTCAACATTAATGGTTGATGGGACTGAGTAGTTTTTATTTAAGGTTGAGCCTGGGTAATAAGCTTGTAAGATCTGTTCTGCGTTCTGGCCTTGCTCTGCCCTGCCCATGGCCCCATATTGGCTCATGCCATTTCTATGGGTATAGGCCCCAAAAGAGAAGGCAGCAAAGGCCGGGGAAAAACCAGGATTAAAGGTTGGCCGCGAGTTTGGGTCATCTGCTAGGGGCACATCTCCAACAGAGGTAGTGAAGTTACCAGATTTAGCAGCCAATATCTCCTGCTGGCGGGCAGACAGCTTGGCAATTTTTCCTGATAGGTCAGCCTGAAAATCTTTAGCCTTTTGAATCTCCCCTCCTAAAAACTTGGCATTTTTATCAACTTCTAACTGCAGAAGCGCAAGGGATTTTTTATCTTTTTCCAGTTTTTCTTTTTGGGTCAAAAGGTCAAGCATATCTTCAGTTATAGAACCTATGACTTTTTGATCTTCCCTGGTTGCTGCCAATCTATAAGATAGCTCCCTGAAGATATTACCTGAACCCTGGGATGAGAGAATGACAATCAAAGGTGAGGTTAAAAATGAGCGGATATAGTAAGAGCGGACCCTTGATTCTAAAAGTGCCTGCTGAGAGGCAAGTTTTTCAGTTCTGACGATAAGATCTTTTTCCTTTTGAATAATCTTATTGGAGAGGTTTTGAAGACTGACTTGAATATTGGCAAGCTGGATTTTTAATGAATTTAGCTGACCCTCCAGAGGCTTGGTGGCTGAGACTGATTGTTCTCTGGCTTGAGTGAGTTCTTTTAATTGTTTCTCAATATCTTCAAGTTCATCCGCCTTAGCAGAAGATACAAGAAACAAGACACAAGAAACAAACAAAATGGTTGTAACAAAAAGAGCAGAGAGTTTTTTCATAAATTAACTGAAAAAAGAGAGCCTACCTAAAGATTAATTTTACCATAGAGTTAGATCTCAACTTCTTTTTTATTGTCATTTTTTTCATCATCAGGTCTCTCGGCTTCGCTCGAGACAGGTTTTTGCTCATCAGGAATTTCTGCAGTGGCAACCATGGTTTTTTGAGCCTGTGCAGGAGCTTTGGTCTCTATTTTAGACTCCTCTTCCTCTTTAGCACCTTCAACCTGTAAGACTTCATTTAGGACAGTCTTGGCAGCTTCTAATTTAGCTTTTAAGTAAGCTACAATTTCTGCTTTGGAGAAACCTCCCAACAGGAGGAATGGAAGAATTTTTGAAACCATCTTCATGCCTTTTTCTACATTTTGGGGATCTCCTGATAACAACAGGTCAATTACTGTTGGAATTTGGGCTGCTTCCTGTTTGAGCCAGGTTTTTCTATCCAGAGGTTTGCCATCAGGCCCCATGGGAGGTTCAAGCTTTCTGTAGTTTTCAGTCCAGGTCTTTTTGATATCTTCATAATCATCCAAATTAACCTGCTGGACCCTGTTTACTGCTGGAATTACTCCTCTTGCCACCTCTGGTTTGGCAGCAGATACTACTGATTTTGCAACTGCATTGCCTTTATTAGCCTGGGCAATAATTCTTTCCCGGACCCTGGTAAATTTTTCCTTCTCTGAGGGAGAGGTGATAGTGCTTGTGCCGGCAACTCTTTGGAGCATTTCTGAGATACGGCTTACTTCCCCGTGCCCTGGTGCATTTGATGAAAGCATGGCAGTTTCATATTTGGCAATGTCCCTCATTGTAGGTATTGAAAGGTTGACAAGGCCTAAAATTTCAGCATTGGCAATCTGGGTTGCAGCATCAGGAATAACAAACGAACCCTGATTAAAGAGCTGACCATAGCTTTGGTTTAGGCTGGATTGGGCAACGCCGGCAGTTTCCCTAATACTTGAGCGGGCAGTCTGGCCAATAGATTGAATATTAGACTGGGTAGCCTGTTGGTTAGCCACTGCCTGAGCCTGAGCTTCCTGAATGCTTTGCTGAATTTCAGCAACCGGGGAATGCTGGAAGCGGGTCATTGGAAGTGTGCGGGCCAGACCAGCTGCACCTGGAGGAGGAGTGCCTGGAGGTGTGCCTGCAGGTGAGGGGCCAATGGGCGGGCCTCCTGGCGGCCTATGGAATAGTGGGGATAAGGGAGAATTTGGAGAAGTTAAGTATTTTGTCAGGTTTGAATCTGACATATTATAGGAGTAGAAATAATCAAGGAATATACGAAGAAGAATCCAGGGGACAATTATTACCATCCAAAGCATGATAAGAGCAACTACATATAAAACAAATGTGTCTACATAGTTAATGCTATTGTTTCCTACAACTGCAAGACCTCCTTTAGGACCGCCGAGTAGAATGTTTATCGCTGTGGGATAGATAATTTCTGTATTATTTGCAGCTTTTGAATAATCAAAACCTAAGGGGATGCCTCCCCCGCTTCTCCAGATTTCTACCAGACCTCTTAAAAAGATGGCAAAAAGTGGGGCATAGAGCATCCATCTGAAAAGCTCCCCTACCCAGATTTT
>Ga0209542_10003198_pt1 | contig 35229 bp, 26 predicted proteins | sample RifCSPhighO2_01_FD_184028 | JGI IMG/M metagenome (GOLD analysis project Ga0209542, IMG submission 184028) | Soil microbial communities from Rifle, Colorado - Rifle CSP2_plank highO2_0.1 (SPAdes) (version 2) | ecosystem: Environmental > Terrestrial > Deep subsurface > Rock core/Sediment ...
AGCAAAATTGTTTTTACTTCGCAGAACGATGATTCTGTGGGACAGGCTGTTGCAGGAAGTTCCGGAACTCCCGTGCCTGCGGATTATAACACTGCAATCTGGTTTTCTAACAGTGCCGGCATTACTTCTGATGCAAATTCTTTTTCAGATTTGAACATTGGCTTTGCAATGCAGGCGCTTGTAATCCGCAGGTATATAGGCGAGATTCACGACAACAATATTCACGACAATAACGGGGGTTCTTTGAGCGGTGTTGGAATAGTTGTTAGTACAGGGACAGTTGACAATATGTACAATAACACTGTCAAAAACAACCGTGCAACAAGCGGAAGGCGCGTTGGAGTTAACATAGACGGTGGCACAGTAAGAAATTTTTATCACAACACTATTACAAACAACAGTTCCAATGGAACTGCTCCGGGAATGTATCTTATCAATTCAACAAACAATTTTTATGGCAACATAATAAGCTGGAACGACACAGGCAGTTCGGGTTCAGATGTTGGCGGGCTTGTTCTGGGAGGCACTGCAACAATCACAAATTTTTATGATAACACCCTGAACAATAATGGGGGGGCATGGGGCGGGGCAATGCAGTGCAGCAGCACTCTTACCACTACAATAACAAATTTTTACAACAACACTTTTAACGACAACAATGCAGGAAGGGGAGCAGGGCTTTATGTGGGTTGCGGCATAACAAATCTTTACAACAACACTTTTTCAAACAATTCAACTACAAGCAATGGAGCCGGGATTTGGGTTGAGAAGACAATTTTGAATTTTTATGACAATACAATCAGTTCCAATTCAAGCGCAACCAACGGCGGGGGAATGTATGTTATCTCGGGAATAGAATCTTTTTACAATAATTTGCTAAAGAACAATTCTGCGGATATAAACGGCGGAGGCATCTATGACAAAAACATTATCCAATATTTTTACAACAACACTTTTTTCAATAATTCAGCGGCAGATGGCGGAGCAATTCATACCCAGGACTCAAACGGAATACTGCGGAATGCTTACAACAATATTTTTGCTTATAACACAGGAACAGCGGTTTCAACTTCCGGAGGAGAACTTGATTCAAACTTCAATGCCTTTTGGGCAAACGACACAAACACAGCAGGTTATACAGAAGGAACACAAAGCGTTTATTTGGGAGCAACTCCGTTTGCAAGCGACAGCACAACAGACACAAATTCAGACAGAAACTTTTTATTAAACACATACGGAATAACACAATTGCAGGGAAAGGGAAATTCTGCAACAGGAACAGACTCCTGGTTTGCGGCAAGAACAATAAGGGCAGACAACAGGTTAGACTACAACAGAAGCATTGGCTGGCACGCAGACCAGAACAGCCCGTACATTTCAATCATTAACCCGCAGGTCGGAAGCTATTCGGGAAACGTCCTGATTGATTTCAATGTTTCAAGCAATGCGGCAAACGCAAACGTTGCAATAGACCTCAACCTGTTAAAGAGCGCAACACAGGACCAGAACGCATTTTATTTGTACCAGAATTACGCAAGCTGGACATGCTCCCAAAACCTGCCGACAACAACAAAAGACGCAAACTGCACATACGTGCTTGACTCAACAACAATTGCAGACACAAACTATTTAGCACAGGCAAAAGCAACAGACAACAACGGAACAGGAAAAAGCATACTCCTGAACAGTTTTCAGGTGCAGAACGATTCTCAAGCTCCGGACATGAACAACGATGCAAACGCAAACTGGCAGAACACTGATGCAAACGTCCGCATCTGGTGCGATGACGCATCAAAAGGAAACTCGGATATTAATTCAATAGCAATAAACAAGGACAACAACGGATGGCTGTTCTTTTCAAAATCAGCATTAAGCGTAAAAAGAACAGACCAAAACGCATACTTCACAACAGACATGAACCACTCGCTTCAATATTTTTGTTCTGATTCAAGAGGAAACACGACAGACACAAACACAATCTACGTCTTGGTTGACAAAACAAGCCCGATTCTCACGCTTACAATAACAAGCATTACTTCAGTCGGATTAAACGCAACAATAACATACACTGCAAGCGCAACAGGAGGAATAAAAAAATACTGGATATCAACAAATTCAGGAAACTCATGGACAGACAACAGCACAAACACAAGCTACACCTTCAGCATAAGCGCAGGAACAAAACTACCGCACACACAAATCATCTGGATAAAAGCAACAAACAACTCAGACCAAAACACAACAATACAAACAGCAACAATAAGATTCGAATCAGCAACAGGAGGAGCAACATACTGCGGAGACAAAAAATGCAGCGGAAACGAAACACCCGCAAACTGCCAAATAGACTGCGCACCAATCTGCGGCGATGGAGCTTGCACAGGAAACGAAACAACACAAACATGCCAAGAAGACTGCGCAAAAATATGCGGAGACACATACTGCACAACAGACGAAAACTGTTCAAACTGTTCCGAAGACTGCGGAACATGCTACGACCCCCCTGAAATAGAAGGAATAATAATAAGCCAAACAACAGCAGAAGCAAACCCTACAACACAGCAGATAACAGCAGCATTGCAGCAGCTAAACTTGGAACAGTTAATTGCACAGGCAATGAGCATAATGCAAAACTACAAAATAAAAAGAACAATAACAATCTCACAACTGCAGGACAACAGCTACAGGACAACAATAACAATTACAACGGCAATAAACCCGAACATACAGCTTACGGGAATGACTCTGCTTGAAATAGTTCCGAAAAGCGCAGCACAAAACGCATCAGAAATAACAACAAAAAACGACATTGTCATCTTACAAGAAGACCCCGCAATAGAATTCATTGCAACAGGAAAACTCGAAAAAGAAATCAATTTTTCATACTCAATAAACAAAAGAATAGAAAACACAGCGGATTTCACTGCGCCGATTATTTTAAACCAGGTCATAAAAACAATCACAACATGCGCAACAGGATGCAACGACAACAACCCCTGCACAAAAGACCAATGCCTCGGCCAAAGCTGCGTGCACTTTTTGCTACCTGAAAACACTCCCTGCGGATACGCACAACAATGCAGAAAAGGAATATGCATAACAACACAAACAACAAAATATTCTCCCCCGCTTACAATCTTCGGGCAGAGAATGGAAATCATAATCCTGATAATCGGAATAATACTCGCATTCACTGCAATCGGAACGCATTATTACGGAAAATACAAAAAAAAACCCGAATAAAAAAAGGCTTTTGCTGCGCGGAAAAAGGAAAAGTATTTAAAAAACATAGCAGGCTAATAATAATCAAATAATTATTGGCAGTTTGCTCAATTGCCAAAAAAAATTTGCGGAAAAAAAAATCCGCGCAAATTCGGGGTGAAAAAAAAGTGGGGAAAAAAACAGTATTTTCAATCATGACAATTGCTTTTCTGGTTTTATTGGGGGCGAATGTTTTTGCAGGAATTCCAACTTTATCGGAAGTTACTTCCGTTCCAACGCCAACAAACGTTACCACTCCAAGTTATACATTTAGCACAACAGAAGACGGCGCAATAACATATAGCGGGGACTGCACAAGCGCCACAACTGCAGCAACTTCAGGAAGCAATATAATAACATTCAGCACACTTGCGGACGGAATACACGACAATTGCACAATAATAGTAACAAGCACAAGCACTACTGAAGCAAGCCTGCCTCTTGCAGTAACAGCATTCACTGTTGATGCAGCGGCGCCGGTAATAACAATCGCAAATGCAAATAACACGCCTGCCCAGACAAAAACAGTAACAGCCACAACAGACGAAGGGACGTTAAAAATTGCAATTAATAATTCTGGAATTACAACTTGTGATGCAACATTAACATTCGCAGATTATTCAGACACAACATTTTCAGCAGAAGCAGACAACGGCAAAACAATCTGCTACAAAGCAACAGACACTGCGGGAAACATGGCATACTTAATATCCGCACCAATCGCAGGAATAGACAAAACAAAACCAACTTTTTCGAGCGCAAAATTTATTTCAAGCACAGCAATAGAACTGGCTTTTAATGAAGACATGAGCGCTGGCAGCAAGGACAAATTCACTGTCACACAAGGAACAGGCACATTAACTGTTTCAGATATGCAAATACAAGCAGACAAAACAAAAATAAGGCTGACACTAAGCACTGCTGACCCGAAAGCAAATGCGGCAATAAGCTATACTAAAGCACAGGGCTCTGGCGCGGCTTTAACAGACCGTGCAGGAAACGAAACAGACGATTTTTCAAACCAAACAGTTTCAGGGGATAATACAAAACCAGTTACAACATCTTCGTTTGTTTCCTCAGAATGGCAAAACACAAGCGGATTATCAGTTACTTTGGCATGCTCAGACAGTGGAAGCGGCTGCAATACAACTTTGTATTGCATTGCACAATCAGACAACTGCACGCCCACAACAGCATATGCTGGAGCAATACCCCATTCATCCGAAGGCACTTATTATCTTAGATTTAGTTCAACGGATAATGCAGGCAATACAGAGGATGCAAAAAGCAAGATAGTAAAAATAGACAGAACTGCGCCAACTCCTTCGCCAGCAACTGTTACTTGCACTTCTGGAAGCACGGAAGCCACTGTTAATTGGTCGGCAATGTCAGACTCTTTCAGCGGTTTGGACAGATTTGTAATTTCCTGGACTGGCGGAAGCAACACAATAACAGACCTGTCTGCTACACATGCCCAAGTAACAGGCCTCAATGCAAGCACACAATACACTTTTACATTCACGGCATATGATAAAGTAGGACTGTCAAGCAGCGGAAGCGCAACCTGCACTACAACATCCGGCAATAATAACAACAATAACAGCAATGATTTGCAGGACGATTCGATTGTGCCCATAATTGTATGGGCAAGCCCTGATTCCAACAGTTCTGTTTCGGGAATTGCGACTCTTTCTGTAAATGCACGTGATTTTGGAACAGGAATAAACTATGTTGTTTTCGAACTGCCCGACAAAAATTATGTCACTGTAAAAAACCCTGTTTCAGGCGGAATCAGCAACGGAAACTGGCAGCTGGAATGGCCTACCTGGAATCTTGAAAACAAAAAAGAATATGCAATAAAAGCAATGGCAAAAGACAAGGGCAATCCAATCAATAACAGCAGCGCATGGGTTTCAAGGAGCTTTGTCGTGGACAATACTGCGGCTTTGGCAGACAGGGAAAAGGCAGATGCACAGTCGGCAATAGTAAAGGCACAGGAAAAAAAGGCAGATGCTGAACGCGAAATCGCGGAATTGAAAGTGCAGGGAATAGAATTAAGTTCTGATTCGCTAAGCAAAAAAGCGAGTGCGGACTCCATGCTTTCAAGCGCGAAAACACTTTTAGCGCAGAAAAATTATTCAGAGGCAATGCAGAAAGCGGATTCAGCCGCGGATTCATATGAGGAAATATCCGCACTGGACATCAGTTCCTACGGAGAATCCCAGGAATACAAATTTTCAAGCGACAAGGCAGTAATATTGCTCAGGGCAGCAGGACTGAGCGATTCTTTAGCGCAGGAATCAGAAGGCCTCATGGAAAACATAGACGCAGTAAGGGAGCTTGTAATAAAGGAAGTAAATGACGGCGATAATTCGTATTACCGCGCAATAGTAATAATTACGCTTACAAACAACCTTGAAACAGAAAAAGAACTCAAAGTAATAGAAATAGTCCCAAAGGAATTTGCGGAAAATGCTGACGAACTTGTTTTGGGGGAAGAAACAAGCGTGCTTGAAGCAGACCCGAAACTCGAGTTTTCTGTTTCACTGGCAGCGGGAGAAACAAAGGCTGTTTCATACTCGCTGAAAAAAAACCTTACAAAAGCTGAAGCCGATTCCCTGCTTGATTCAAGTCCCATGGAAAATTTCCTTGCGCCTCCTGCGCTTCTGAACGGCACTTCTGACACAAGCGCTCTTTCGGGAAGCGGCACTGCAGCGGGATTATTTTCACTGGCTGCACTGGGCGGGCTTACGGGATGGATTGCATTAATAGTGGTAGTCGCAATAGTTCTTGCAGTAATAGCGCTTGTTGTTACAAGAAACAGGGGCGGACAGGAAACAGGATTCCATCCGCTTGGATTTGAAGGCGGAAGGCTGAACAATCTCAGAAGGCAGGTTTCAGAGCCAAGGCAGCAAAAAACAGGTTTGGGAAAGCCGGGAAAATGGGGCTATAACAAATAGCAGAAGCGGATTTCTTTTTTTCTGCCTCTTATTTTTTCTTTCCTTTCTGATTCTTTTTTTTTCTTTCTTTTCTAAAGTAAAAAACAGCCAGCGAAACAGCAATCAAAATGATTATTGTCGCAGTTGCGGAAAAAAAATCTATCGGAATCCCGAAAACCTGGTTTTCAACGAGCAGAAAAAGCGCGGGAAAAATCAGCCCGAGCAGAAAACTGAAAACAATGCTCTCGAAAACATCCAGCTCTTTTTTCGGAAAAAAAGCAAGCGACAAAAAAAAGCCCGTGACGGGGAGCAGTACAAGAAGGACTGCAAAGAAAAAAAATGTCTGAATCATATGCTAATTTTTTGGGTGAAAGGAATAAAAAAGCAATCTGCACGGCTTTGGCGTACAGATTGCAGTGTTGCTGTATTAAAAATTTTTTGTGTTTTTATTTTTCACGGTAGTAAGGATGTCTTTTATCACAGTAGTGGGAGCAGGGCCTGTTGGATTGCAGGCGGCATTGCAGCTCAAGGCAAACGGCTTTGACGTAAGCATTATTGAAGAGCACAGGGAAATCGGAAAGCCTGTGCAGTGCGCGGGACTGATTTCAAAGCAGGGATGCAAAGAGCTCGGCATTAATGCAGACGAATCAGTAATCAACGAAATAAAGGCAGCAAGGATTTTTTCTCCCGGCGGAGTAGAAATAAGCATCAGAAAAAAGGAAACAACTGCTTTTGTTGTCGACAGGTTCAAATTCGACCAGGCATTTTACAAAAAAGCGCTCAGGGAAAAAATAGAAATAAGCCTCAATACAAAACTCATTGACATAAGAAAAAATTCCCTGTTTCTGGAAACACAGGGCAGGGGGGAACTGAAAAAATCCGAAATAATCATAGGCGCGGACGGGGCAAATTCCATGGTAAGGCACATTGTAGGGCTGGAAACCGCACAGGAAAACTTTTTGCACAGTTTCCAGATAAGGGCAAAGGGAATATTCAACCATGAAACAGTCGAACTGCATTTCGGGGATTTTGCAAAAGGGCTTTTTGCATGGATTATCCCTGAAAACAAGGATATCGCAAGGATAGGGCTTGCAACTTCAATGGGAGAAAATCCCGCGGAAAACCTGAAAGCTTTCATTGAAAAAAAAGGCCTTGTCCTGGACGTGCTGGACAAAACAGGCGGGCTGATTCCGATAAGCAGGCCGCTGAAAAACCTTTGCTGGCAAAAAACACTGCTGGCTGGAGACGCGGCTTTCCAGACAAAGGCAAGCACGGGCGGCGGAATAATAATGGGCCTGAAAGCGGCAAATGCATGCGCAAAAACAATTGTGAACCATTTGAAAAACAACAAAAGCCTTTCGGATTACAATTCAAACATTGCGGAAATAAACAAGGAGCTTTCGATTCACTGGAAAATCCATTCATATCTGAACGGGCTTGGAAACAGGCAGATTGACGAGCTGTTCCAAAAAGCGAAAAAGGCAGGCATAGAAGAATTTTTGCAGGAATACGGGGACATGGACAATCCGAGCAGGTTTTTCGGAAAAGTTCTCGGCAGGCCAAAACTCTGGGGGCTGCTGCCAACCATCTGGAAGATTGGCTGAAAAAAAAGCGCTGCAAAGAACGATTTAAAAAAAGAATTTAAAACAGGCAGTAAGAAGAATAAGGGGAAAGTTAAAAAAAATTAGGTTTTAACTTTCCTCCTTTGCCTTTTGCCTTCTTATTACAGAATTCGGGGGTGATATTCAACCCGCATAAGTAGTAAAGACAAGGTTGTATAAAAATCCTTCTGGTTCGAAAATCAAATTTTGGAAAGCCAAAAAATTAGCAAAAACAAGCGCCAAAAGCGCCAAAAAAAGACTTTTTATTATTATATTATATAAAAGTAATAATTCTGATTGGGTATTTACTGAAAAAATTTGAATGTGCCGGGGGAGAAAATGAATCTTGATGGGTATATCAAAAAAAGCAGCAACATAAAAAGGGATTATTCCCAGAAGCAGAAAAACTGCATGAGCTGCGGAAGGCAACTTGACAACAAGGGAACTCATCTCTGGTTCCAGGGTTTTTGCTCGGAAAAATGCAAGGAAGATTACCTGATTGAAGCAAAGGAACTTTGACTAAAAGCGCCTGAAAATTCAGCTCCAGTCCAGAAAATCCCCTTCTTTTATTCCATCCGCCTTTCCAAAGGGAAGCTCGACAAAAAACTTTGCAGGCTTTTTGGGGGAGAAATTGGGAGTAAAGGGCTGCAGCGCCCTTGCAATGTCAACAACCTTTTTTTTCCTGTCAAGAAAGACAATGTCAATCGGGAAAAAAACAAAAAGCATGTGCACGCTTGCCTGCAGGACTGATTCAGAGGGAAGCTCGAAAACAAGCGCATAATCAAAGGAATCCTTGTTTTCAAACATCAGTCCTTTAAGCCTCTGCCAGGAAGTCCTGGCAAATTTTACGCTTGGAATAATCTTTTTTCCGCTGGATTTGTTCAGAAGCAAGCACACCACTTTGTTATTTTTTTTCCTTGAGAACCTTCAAAGGGGGAACTTTTATTTCCTCGACCAACTGCTTTACGCGCTCGGGGCTCACAAAAATTTTTTTTTCCTTTTCAGGCGAAGTTCCGCGCGCGCTTTCAATAATGCCCTGCGAAACCCGCTTTTTCCTTTCAGAAATGCCTGCCATAACAAACATCTAATATTTTGATTTTTGTATTATTAAAGAATATCTTTTTAAATGAAAAACAAGATTATTAAATAATCCAGGAAAAAAAGAAAGAACACGCATGAACCGAAAAACAGGAAATGCAAAAACAATTTCTGATTCAATGCAAAAAGAAGTGAAAAAAAATGCCCCTGAATTCAATCGCATTCATTCCCGACGGAAACAGGCGCTTTGCCCAAAAAAACAGAATCTCTCTTTTAGAGGCGTACAGGCTAGGCACGCAGAAGGCATGGGAGGTTTTCGGCTGGCTTGAAAATTATCCGAAAATAAAAACAGGGACTTTTTACACGCTTTCCCTTGAAAACCTGCAGAGAAAAAAATTCGAGTTAAACCTGCTCTACAGGATATTCGAAAAAGAGCTTGAAAAAGTAAAAACCTCTGGATTGTTCGAAAAAAACCAGGTAAGGCTCAAATTTTTGGGCAGGACAGAGTTGCTACCGAAAAAACTCCAGGAAAAAATAAAACAGGCGGAAGCATTCACGCAGGAATTCAAAAAAAAGACAATGAACCTTGCAATAGGATATACCGGGCAGACTGAAATAATAGATGCAGCAAAAAAAATCGCCGAGCAATACAGGCAGGGAAACCTTGAACTTGAAAAAATAACAACTGATTCCTTCAAAAAATTTTTGTATGCGGATTTTCCGAATCCCGACATGATAATAAGGACTTCGGGAACAAAAAGGCTGAGCGGCTTCCTGATGTACCAGAGCGCATACTCCGAGCTTTATTTCATGGAAAAATACTGGCCGGAAATAAAAGAGGCAGACCTCGACAATGCAATAGCTGAATTCGATTCAAGGCAGAGAAAATTCGGAAAATAAGCAACTGGAAAGGCATGTTCAATGAAAAAACCAAACAAACCGGATCTTTCAGAATTTATCGGAATCTTGAACGACAAAGAAGCAGAAGAAATGCGCAAAGAAACAAAAAAATTCAGAATATCTTTTAATAAAAGCGCGAAAACAAGAGAAAAAAAATATTGTGCAAAACTAATTGCTTAAAAATAATCACTTATTAAAAATTACCTCTGCCTAATTTATAGTGTAACAGCCCCGTAGTCTAGTGGCCAAGGATGCCGGCCTCTGAAGCCGGCGACGGGAGTTCGAATCTCTCCGGGGCTAAATCCCTTTTTCTTTTTGGAAAAAAGAAAAAGGTCTGCAGTCCACCCCAAAAAGAAAAAGCTCGGATTCCAGCAGCCCTAAAGAAAAGAAAAAAAGCAACCGCCAAAAAGAAAAACAGGAATTCCGGCAGGCAAAAACAAAAGCACAAATTGCTGGCATGCAAAGGCGCTTGGCAAAATAATTTAAAGCTCTGATTCTTATTGTATAAGGGTAATAATGGAATATAACAGCCTAAACACCAGCTGGCACGCGATTGAGGCTGCGGAAGCCGCAAAAAAATTGTGCTCTGATTTGGAAAAAGGCCTTGACAGCGCAGAGGCGGAAAAAAGGCTTTTGCAGTTCGGGGAAAACAAAATAACTTCAAAAAAAGGCTTTAATGCAATAAAAATTTTTTTTGGGCAGTTCAAAAGCTTCCTTGTCCTGCTGCTGATTGCTGCCGCAGCAATCTCTTTTTTTATCGGCGAAGGGCTTGATGCGGGAGTCATACTTGCAATAATTATTCTGAACGCAATGCTGGGCTTTCGGCAGGAATTCAAGGCGGAAAAGGCAATGCAGGCGCTGCAAAAGCTCGCTGTGCCAAAGGCAATTGTAGTGCGCAACGGAAAAGAACAGGCAGTAGATTCAACAAAAATAGTCCCTGGGGATTTGATTGTTTTGCGCGAAGGCGACAGGGTTCCTGCCGATGCAAGGATTATTGAATCAATAAATTTGAAAACAAACGAGGCAATCCTGAGCGGGGAAAGCAATCCAGCTGAAAAGCAGACGCAAAAAATTTTTGAAACTGCGGGCATTGCAGACAGAAAAAACATGCTTTTTCTGAGCACGACAATTGTTTACGGCAGGGGAAAGGCAGTTGCAACAGCAACGGCAATGCAGACTGAATTCGGAAAAATCAGCGCCGCACTGCAGGCAATAAAAAAAGAGGAAACACCGCTGACAAAAAACATAAATGATTTCGGAAAAAAACTTGCAATTGCAATCGTTGCAATCTGCATCATAATCTTCTTTCTGGGATTTTTTGCGGGCAACAATGCAAGGCTAATGTTTTTCACTTCGGTAAGCCTTGCGGTCGCGGCAGTTCCAGAGGGATTGCCCGCAGTTGTTACAATAACGCTTGCCTTGGGAATGAAGGCAATGGCTGGCAGAAACGCATTGATAAGAAAAATGTCCGCGGTTGAAACACTCGGAAGCACGAGCGTTATCTGCTCTGACAAAACAGGCACTTTGACAAAAAACGAATTGAACGTTGAAAAAATTTTCTGCAACAATAGTTTTTTTGAGGCAACAGGAACAGGGTTTGAAGCCGAAGGAAAAATCCTTTTTGAAAAAAAACATGTGGAACTGGAAAAGCAGCCTGAACTGGAATTATTGCTCGAAGCCGCAGTGCTGTGCAACAATGCGGCGCTTTCGGAAAATAATGCAGTCGGAGACCCCACTGAAATAGCACTGCTTGCGCTCGCAAAAAAAGCATGCATTGAAAAAAAATCTTTGGAAAAAGAATTTGTTTTTCTGGGCGAAATTCCCTTTGATTCGGAAAGAAAAAGAATGAGCAGTGTTTTTGAAAGCGGAAAGGGAAGAATTGTTTTCTGCAAGGGTTCTGTAGAGTCTCTCCTTGAAAAAAGCTCGAAAATTTTTCTTGAAGGAAAGGAAAAACCGCTTTCAAAAAAAGATTTTCAGGATTTGATGGAAAAAAACGACTTGTTGGCGCGCAGCGGATACAGGGTTCTGGGGCTGGCATTCAACAGCCTTTCGAAGCGCTCGCATTCGCTCGCTTTCGAAAGCCCGGGGAAAGATGGAACAAACAGCATTGAATCAGAACTTGTTTTTTTGGGCATGGCTGCAATGATTGATTCTCCGAGAGAGGAGGCAAGGGAAGCCGTTCAATTGTGCCAGAAAGCCGGAATTGAAGTGAAAATGATTACAGGCGACCATCTGCTGACTGCAATTGCAATTGCAAAAGAGCTCGGAATAATGGGACAGGGCGGCACTGCAATTTCAGGTGCAGAACTCGAAAAAATGAGTGAAAAGGAGCTGGAAGAAAAAATTCTGCAGATAAGCGTTTTTGCAAGGGTAAACCCGGAACACAAGCTGCTGATTGTAAAAGCACTGCAAAAAAAAGGCCTGACAGTTGCAATGACTGGGGACGGGATAAACGATGCGCCTGCCCTGAAAAAAGCGGATATAGGAATTGCAATGGGCCTCACTGGAACAGAGGCAAGCAAAGAGGCATCGGACATGGTTGTACTGGATGATAATTTTGCAACAATTGTTTCTGCGGTAAAGGAAGGCAGGAGAATTTTTTCCAACATACAAAATTTTGTGAAATACCTGCTTGCCGCAAACACCGCGGAAGTATTGTTGATTTTGTTTGCAATTGTGCTGGAATTTTTTTTTGGAAACCGCGGATGGCCCCTGCCGTTGGTGCCTGTCCAGCTATTGTTCATTAATTTAATCACGGACGGATTGCCGGCAATCGCGCTTGGAAACGAGCCCGCAGCAAAAGATTTGATGCTGGAAAAGCCGCGGAAAAAAAGCCAGGGAATACTCCACAACACAATTTCTTTCATTCTTGTTTCGGGAATAATTGGCGCTGTTTTTACGCTGGTTTCCTTCAGAATAGGATTAATGCAGAACATTGAAACAGCGCAGACAATGGCTTTTGCGACAATAATAATTTTTGAAACAATCATTGCATTCAACTGCAGGGGAACAAAAAACATTTTCCAGATTAATCCTTTTGGAAACAAAAGCCTTGTGCTCGCGGCAATTGTTTCGATTGCAGCGCTTGCGGCAATAATAACAATTCCAGCAGCAGGAATCTTTTTGGGCGTTAAAAGCATAAGCGCAGCAGAATGGGCGATTGCAATCGCACTCGCACTGCCCGCAATGATAATCCCATTTTTGGAAAAGCCGCTGCAAGGCAAATTCTTCAGGAACAGCAATGCGAAAAGTATTTAAACAACTTAATTCTATATCTGTACCAAATATCATGCATGCTTTTTTTGTTTAGGCGCTGAAATTTTCAAAAAAAAAAGTCGGGGGCTGGTTGATGAACGCTTTGATTAAGGCACTATTTCTTTCCATAATTTTAATATCTGTTTTTTCAACAGTGAACGCAACCGCGGCAGGCGGAGGAATGACAGCAAAAGACGAAAACGGAGCCCACCATGCAAACGCGGGGGAAAAATTCTTTGTGCATGTATCACAGGATACAAACGTTTCCGAGGATTCTAATTATGCATTGTTCTTCAGATGGATAGATATTAATTTCAGCAACAGAAGCGGAAGCCCCAAATACTGGGACCTGAATCTTATAGACGGAAACACAAGCGCTGTCAGCGATGAAAATGTCGTAGCCGGAAGAATCTCACAGGGTCCGTGCCTAAGCATGTACCACGGAGGAGCAATCAACTTTATTGACATGGACATCATTAATTTTAGCTCGGCCAGCACAACAGTTGACGCAGGCTATTTTGATGTTAATGTAGTGATTCCTGCGGATGCAAACCACGCAGACATGAACGGAAAAGCGGGAGTGCTGGAATTATGGAGATTATCCCCGGGAGACCACTCCGGAGCCATTGGGCAATACGCATGCACAAGCATGGATGCAAACGCTCTTTTCATAATAGGGCCTGCAATAATAGTTACACTGCTCGGCGCACCAATAGAAATGCCGGCAGTAGCGCCGATTGACGGCAACGTAACAGTCTTCGGATACGGCTTTCCGCTCGATGCAAACATAGTATTGAAATTTGCTGACGCAAACGGAAGCTATGTAGATGTAAACATGCTTGACGTAAACTCAAGCGCAGCCACAAATCCCTATGGAGACGGGCCGGCAAACGAAAGAACCTGGGACCAAAACGGAATTGCTAATATGATGACATACGGCCGGCAAACATACAATGATTTAAGAGATACAAATAATCTGCCAAAAGGAACAATACAATACACTATACTTGGCGCTGGTTCTGTATCTTCAATGCTTGGAAGATTGCTTGCACCAGATGCAAACGGAGAGTTTGATGTAAATGTCCTTATTCCATACACTATTTCACTGGCAGGACCCGGAGGAGTAATTCCGGACAACAATATCTTTGCAGATATAAACGGTGCATTTAGCATAACAAAATACTCCGATGCAAACAAGATTTCGCAGGCAAAGGTAATTGTAACGCCCGGCTTCAGAATGAGCTCAGATGAAAATGTCACTGTCCTTGTTTGCACGGATTTAAGCGGAAAATACAACTGCGGCCCGGGAGATGTGAATGCCTCTACCGCCCAAAGAGTGTCAATAGAAGAAGCAATGATGAGCGGCTGGATAAGAGACCAGGGAAACGTAAAAGCAATTTGGGTGTATTTGAAAGACGCAAATGTTCTTGTAAAAATGAATTCCGATGTGAATATATCAAGAGGCCCAAGAAGAGATTATTCAAGCAACATGGTTGGAGCAAACGGCAAGGCAAAAATTGATTCGGAAGCAATGCCTGAATTCGGCACTGACCCGTCAGGAAATCCAATTGACGCAAACATCACAATGTATAATATAAAAGGATCCACTGGGCCAATCCCATACCTTGCAAGAAACGGAGTAAAATGCCCTGCAACAATATGCAAAAACCTTGATTTGGGAACATTCTCTTATGATGCGCCCTACACTGCGACAGATGGAACAGTAAGCTGGGAGTACAATACTAACGCAGGCGACGGAAACTTCTCTTTCAGGGTAAGCGGGTTTTCGGAATACTCTGCAGGAACACTGACGGCAACAGTTACAGGAGACTCGAATACAGGAAGGACTTATTTTACAAGAGACGGAAACCTGACAGTAACATTCACTTACAAGGATACAAATTATCAGGACCAGAACAGCCTTGCCAGAGGCAGTGACGGGGCAGACGCCAACTTTGCAGTAAGCATTTACCTGTCAAAAACACAGTGCGGACAGCAGTATTTGCTGTACAAGGACTTTAATATCTTGGATAATAACGGAATAGTCTGTACCAGTGCCCCGAGCAATTTTGCCGCGGGAGCAGCCACTAATTACGCAATCAACGATGACGATGCAAACATTTCAACAACACAGACATGCTCCATAGGCCTTGACCTGGCAAGATATGCAGACACTGGCGAAGCCGGATTCAGCCATTTCACAGGAACAACGGGCTCCGGAACATACAGAACCGGAACAACAAGAAGATTCGGCAATACAGCCCCGGATTTGCAGAAAACAATAATGGGGCGGTTTTACATTGACGTAAATATAAGCGCGCCAAGAGACCCCGCAGTCGGAAACACTCTCTGCGCGACAAGCGATGCAAACACAGCAATAAACCCCCCGGAACTGTTCATCTGGGACACAAACTTCATGAACAGCCATGGCAGCACTTTCTTTGACTTCAACAGGCTCGGCGGAGTAACAGGAGACCAAAACCTTGCAATAGACTTCAATGTAAGAATACAGGACACAAACATGTCATTGGCAGACCTCAACCTGTCAATTTATTATTCACAAACAATGGGAGACAGAAACAATGTATTAGTAAAAGACATGAATCTAATGCTCACAGATGCCAACCTGTCAAAAGGGCATGCAGACCAAAACACAGTAAAATGCAATTATTACAGCAGCGCACCAATTGCAAACACAGACGATGCAAACCATACTACAAACAGGGACACAAATTGCAGATTTTATTTGAATGCCGCAGATCTGCGTGAAGGCCGCTATTTCATTGACATGGTTTTGTCGCCAAGGACTGATAACAACAGGGGCGCGGGAAGCTGGGCATGGGATGTAAACAGCAGAATTACGCTTGCAACAACTGATTATAATTCGACTGCAAATCCTGCGGGAATAAACGACACAAACATACCGGTAATAAGGCAATTGACTGGCTGCAATGTCACAGTAAAAAGCACCTGTGCGGCAGTAACAGTTGATGCAAACGACACTTCAAACATAAAGAACTTCTGGCACGGCACTTCGACAAGCGGCAATTATACGGATAACGGCCTGAATAATTTAATAAATTTCTGCATTGGCACAGGAGAAAGCCTGCCGACAACAAGGACATATTATCTGAAAGTGTCTGATTTCATGGATTTGAACAGCGCAGTAAGCAGCTGCCCAATAACCTATGAAAGCGCAAGCGGAACTACAACAGGCACTACTACACCAGGAACCACCGGCGGCACACCAGGAAGCACTGGTGGCACACCAGGAAGTGGAGGGGCAACAGAGCCTACAACTGAAACAATTGTTGAAACAACAACAACTGCTCCTGCAACACAGGAAGAAGTTGCAGGCATTCTCTCTGAAGCAGGATATACTGCGCCGCAGATAGAAAAAATGCAGGGCATTGCCGAAAAAACAGATGTCAGCCAGAGTATAATAGTTGAAAAAACAACTGACCCGAAAATAACTGATCCAAGCAGAAAATTCTCTTACAAGACAACAATTACAATTACAGTGAATAACGATTCAACAAAGGACTGGAAGAATGTAAGCGTAGTAGTTGAAATTCCGAAAACAGTTGCGGAAAATGCATCGGAAATAACAAGCGAAACTGAAATGAAAGTCCTGAAGGCAGACCCATTAATTGAATTCGTTGTACCGCAGATAAAGGCGGGAGAAACAGCAAAAATAGTTTACACTCTCGCAAAGGACATAACAGAAGCAGTGGCAGAAACAATAAAGGCGCCGTTTGCAACGGGTTACACTGTTGTTACTGTAAGGCCTCCTGCAAGCACATGCAACAATAACGGCATATGCGAAGCAGGAGAAACAACGGCAACCTGCCAGGCAGACTGCCTGGCACCAGTTGTTCCGCCACAGATACCGCCCGCAGCTCCTGCAATGGACCTTACATTGCCTGTAATAATCATAATATTGGGAGTCGTACTAATAGCCTGCGGCTATTACATAGTTGTTTCAAAAAAGCCGAAAAACAAGCTTAAATACAAGTAAAGTGCAAAAGCACTTTGCTTGGCTTTTTCTTTTTTTTGTTTTGAAAGGCAGCCTGCGGCAAAAAAACCGGGTTTCTTTTTCTTTTGGGCAGGCTCTGTTTTTCTTTCTTTTGTGCAGTTCGTTTTTTCTTTTCTTTGGGCAGCGCAGGTTTTCTTTTTCTTTTCGCAAAAAGAAAGAAAAAGGCAGTTCGTTTTTTGCCGAACAAAAAATCGATTTTAAAAGCCTAATTTTTTCCTCTTCTTTTTGCAGGGAGAGATTTTTTTGGGCAATAAGAAAAAAACAGTGGAAAAAATCTTGGGCTGGAAAGCGGTTGCACTGCAGAAAAAACATGCAAAAGTCCTGCAGGACGGAAAATCGCACAGCATAATCAAGCTCGATTCTGGAGAGATTTTTTACTGTGCAAAAATTCCCGAGCTCACTCTGCAGGAAGCCCTCCTGCTGAGGGAAATGACAAAGGAATTCCAGGAAACAGGAACAAAAAAAACTCCTGCAGAGACAGCGGGATTTATCGAGGATTACTGCGTTGAAAAAAAAATCCTTCTGGAAAAAGAACAGCTGTGCTATTTCGGAGAGCTGCTGAATTCGAATGTATTCGGTTTTTCAGCGCTGGACTGCTTTCTCTCGGATTCAATGACAGAGGAAATAGCGATAATAGGAACAGGGAACAAAAAGCCTGTTTTTGTTTTCCACAAAAAATTCGGCTGGATAAAAACAAACGTCTTTTTCGGAAGCAATGCGTTTGTAAGAGACCTGGCAAATAAAATGGCGCGGAAGCTGGGAAGAAGGCTTACACTTGAATGCCCGAAGCTCAATGCAAATCTCCCCGATGGCAGCAGGCTTACAGCGACAATTCCGCCTATTTCAAAAGAGGCAAGCGTTACAATAAGAAAATTCCGGGCAGAGCCATTTACTCCGATTGATTTGGCTGAAAACAAAACATTTTCATGGGAATTCTGCGCATTCGCATGGCTTGCAATAGAGTTGGAATGCAGTTTTTTGATAGCGGGAAACACAGGAAGCGGAAAAACCTCTACCCTGAACTGTTTGCTTGCGTTTGTTCCAAGGCAGGAAAGAATAATCGCTGTTGAGGAAACACCGGAAATAACCCTTCCCCACGAACACATGATAAAAATGGGGGTTGTAAAGGAACAGGGCTTCGGAATGCACTCACTGATAACAGATACTTTGAGAATGCGCCCTGACAGGGTTGTTGTCGGAGAAATAAGAAACAGCGAAGAAGCGGGCGCATTCATGGACACTCTGCTTGCGGGACAGGGGCGAGGAAGTTATGCAACCTTTCACGCGCAGAGTTCTAAAGAGGCAATTGCAAGGCTGAACTCCTTCGGAATAAAAGAACTTGACATGAGCGCAATAGACCTGCTTTTCATTCAGAGAAGATGGCCCGAAGCAAAGGCGGGAGAAAGCATTGAAAAGCGCAGGATAATCGAGGCAGCGGAACTTGTTTTTTCCGAAAAAGGATTTGAAGCAAAAACATTGTTTGAATTTGACTTTGAAAAAGACTGCCTGAAAAAAATCTCCGAAAGCTCGAAGTTAATGGAGAAAGCAAGGAATTTCAAGGGAATGGACAGGAATGCCTTTCTTCAAGAGCTTGAAAAGAGAAAAAAAATACTGCAGGCGCTTTCGGGAAAGGGATTTTCCCTGAAAGATTTTTTCAATGCAATAAACAGGCATTCGCAGGAGCTGAAAAAATGAAGGCAGTGCTTCTCAAGAGCATAGGAAAAAAAGATTTGGAAAAAACATTCGGGTATTCTGCAACTGCAGGAATACTCGCATGCTTTGTTTTTGCTCTTGTTCTCGAGGATTTGGTAGCGGCAATTGCATTCGGATTTGCTTTTTTTGCAACGGCTTTTATGGCACAGCTTTTTCTCCCGTTGCTGCGCGAGAAACAACGGGCAGAGCTGATAGAAAGGGATTTGCCGTTTGCATTGATGTCTGTTTCAATAGATTTGGATCTGAACATTGCGTTTGAAAAATGCATTTTAAACGCAGCAAAGGGAAACTCGGAAATCGCAAAAGAATTCAGGAGGATTTTTTCAGATATCCGAGAAAAAGGGCAGAGCACACAGCAGGCAATGCTTGCCTTTTCCCAGAGAACAAAAAGCACTGCGGTAAAGCGCGCAGTCCTGCAGTTGAACGGATTCTATGAACAGGGAAGCGGAAGCAATGAAAAAGAAAGGGGAAGTTCCGAAGCAGTAAGGCGGCTTGCGTTGGAATTGCTGGCAAAACAGCGCTCTGAAAGCAAGGCTTTTTCAGGAAAACTCGTTGTTTTTTCGCTCATATTCATTGCATTCTCGGCAATAGTACCCGCATTATTCCAGAGCTTTGCAATAGTGGGAAGCATTGTGCTTGCAATGGAGTTAACACCCATGCAGATACTTGTTGCAGTTACAATTGGATTTCCTTTGCTTGATTTAATGGTGCTGTTCTTTATACGTGCGAAAACTCCGGCATGTTTGCGTGGTTAAAATGAAAAACATTTTAGAAATGGAAAAAATTTTTTCCCAAGGAAAAAAATACGAAAAATTTTTAAAAAAATCTTTTCTGATTGCATTTGCAATGTGCGCCTGCGCAATTGCAGTCGGAATTGCAACAAAAACAGATTCAGTATACATAACTGCTTTTTGCCTTGCCTGCTTTCCCGCTTCCCTGATTTTAAATTATTTTTTCTCAACGTATCTGCTTGAATCGCGCAAAAGAAAAATGGAAGCGCTTGTTCCCGATTTGTTATTGCAGGCAAGCGCTTTTCCGCGCGGGGTTTCAATGAACAGGATTCTGGGGTTTTTTTCAAAAGCGGATTTTGGATTGCTTGGAAAGGAATTTGAAATCGCACTGCTTGAAATCGAAAAGGGAGTTTCAGTTGAAAATTCTCTTGAAAACCTCAAAAAAAGATGCAACAGCAGGATTATTGACAGGGCAATTGATTTGCTGATAAGGGGTTATGAAAGCGGAGCTGATTTGAGCAGTGTTTTCCGCGCAGGCGCAGAGGATTTTTTCGAGACAAACGCTCTTTTGCGCGAGAGAAACGCGGCTTTGGTGATTGAAAAATACACTCTACTGTTTGCAGGAGGCCTGATTGTTCCCGCAGTGCTTGGGCTCATTATCGGAATGGTTTCTGAAATTGATTTTTCGGGATTGCAGAGCCTTGAGCTTGGAATTGAAAGCGCTTCAAGAAAAGAACTGCTTGAAACAACAATCTTTGCAAACCAGATTTATTTGGCAGAGTATGCCTTGCTTGCAAGCTTTTTCATTGCATCGCAGGAAGGAAATCCCAGAAAGGCTTTTTTGTACGCGCTTTTCCTCCTGCCTGTTTCTTTTGCGGTTAACATTGCGGCAAAAGCGCTTTTTTAGGCAATTCTGAAAACCGCCTGCGCAAGTTTTATTAACCTGTTCAGCGCTTTTGTTTACTGGTGATATTTTGAAGGTTTACATTGACAACAGCACAGTGAATTTTGTCGAAAAAAAACCCCTTGATTTGAAGGGCTTTTCGCTTATAGAGGGCTTTCCCGGCATGGGGCTTGTGGGAACAATCAGCGCAAAATATCTGGCTGAGAAGCTCAACTTCGAAGAAATGGGTTATATTGAATCAAACATGTTTCTTCCCATTATAAGAGTGCATGACGGCCTGCCTATTCATCCTTCAAGGATTTATGTTGACGAAAAAAGAAAGCTTGTGATTTTGCTTTCGGAACAGATTATTCCCCAGTTTTTCATTGAAAAGCTTTCAAAGGCAATTGTGGAATGGATTGAAAGAAAAAAAATTTCAAGAATAATTTCTCTTTCAGGGATTCGCGCAATGCCTGAAAAAGCGGGAAAGGAAATAATCTATGGAATTGCTTCGGATGACGCTTCAAAAGAAACACTCAAAGAAAACAACGTTGAAATAATAAAGGAAGGAATAACCTCGGGATTGAACGCGCTGATTCTTCTTGAATTGAAAGACAAGAACATTGACGCTTTCTCTCTGCTTGGAAACGTTGAAATTGCCGCGGATTACAAGGCAAGCGCAATGCTCATTGAAAAGCTCTGCCAAATATTGGGAGTTGAAATAGACACAAAGCCGCTTTTGAAGGAAGCAAAGGAAACAGAAAAGGCTTTGCTCGAACATCTTGAGCAGGTAAAGCAGACAGGGGAAGAAGTACAGAAGCTCGAGGACGACCAGACGCCTTCAATGTACGGTTAAAGTGATTAAAAATGCCGTGACCAGGAAGAAAGCAGATAATGAAAGTAATGAGAAAAGGAGGAAAAAAAATGCCGAGAAGACCAAGAAACAGAAAAACGCCAACAGGAGTAAATTTGCCGGGGGTTATGCTCCCTGGAAAAATTGTAAAAAACAAATATCACTTTGTCCGGGAAGGCGACGAATTTGTCGTGGATTTGCGGAAAGCCAAAAAACCAAAAGTAAGAGTAATAGAATAAAAACGCGTTTTTCCGTAATTCCTTGTAGATATTCTTTCCATATTTTTATTAAAAAATTTAAGAAATGTTTTTTATGCCAGGGAAAAGAAGAAAAGGTCCGAATCTGCCGGGAGTTAAAGTTGGCGGAACAATAGGCGGGAACCAATATCGTTTTGAGAGGCAGCCCGACGAATTTATCATAAACAACCGCAGGGTCCGCGGCGGAAATATCGGCGTGGAAGGCAGCACTACCCATGTCCATGTTCACACAGGCAGGCCGAGGAGAATTTTACGGCGAAATCCGCGCAGTGCGATTGATTTTGAGGGCGAAAGAAGGGTGCTTGCCGAGAAAATTGCGGAAAGAACAAAGCTTGCGCAGGGCCTGTTTTTAACCCGTGAAAAAGTGGATGAAAAAACAAAAGCATTTGCGGCAAACCTGCACCCTGTAAAAACTGCAATAGGCTTTTGGAATGCAGAAAAAAAAAGGCCTGCAACTTTTAAAGAAATCATACAAAGCTGGAATCCACTGAACCCAAAAGGGGCGTGGTGGCTGCATCCGATAAAAACAGTTGCCAGCGCAATTCCTTTAAAAATATTCGGGGTTGGAAGACATTCAACGGCAAAGCAGATCAGGAGATATCGGGGCAGATTTGAAAAAAGCGCAGGCAGGATCAGGGAAATTAATGCGGAAACACTGACACAGCAGGCGCTTGCACGATATTCCGAAGGGCTTGGAAATGCCCTTGTGGAATACCAGAGGACTGGAAGCAAGCTTGCTTTTGACAGGGCAGTAAAAGATGCGGAACGCGCCTTCAATGCAGAAATACACGGGACAATAGGAATAATTGGGCAGTATGTTAAGAAAAGAACTGAATGAAAAAAAATTATTCCGCAATCCTTATTTTTACAATGCTGTTTTCTTTCAGGGAAAATTTTTTGCGCAGAAAAAAAGGCGCGATTATTTCAATCATATTCTTGGGATGCTTTGTGCGCTCGGGAATAATTATTGCTCCCTGAACTCCATGAATGCTTATTCTGAATGCCTTTAAGCTGCCGAAGCTCCGCTCTTTGGTTGAAAATCCCTGGATAAAAACAGGCTTTGAATTGAGCAGAAAAGATGAAAGCGCGCGCTCTTCAACTGAAAGATTCAAAGTGCCGAAATACGGTTTGAAGCCCAACAGTTCCCTGAACTGTTCAAGATACTGCTTTCTTGAAATATAATACCTGCCTTCTCCGAAGCCGAAGGAAACCTTTCCTTCAAGCTCTCTTGTTTTTTTTCCCGATTCGAAAAAAGTTTTGAGCTCGGAAAAATGCTTCTTGATTTCTGCAATGCCTTTTTCTGAAAGCGAAATCTCGCAGCCCTGCGGAGAGGAAACAAAGGAAATCAGGCCTTTCTGCTTTAGTTCGCGGAGTTTTCTTGAAACAGTCTGCTGTGAAACCTGAAACTCCAAGGCAATTTCGCCAGTGCTTGTTTTCAATGGATTAAACAAGCCTGTTTTTTTTGCAAGGAACAGGAGCAAAAAAAAATCAAATTGTTTACGCATCTGCAGCACAAAAATAATAAAGTGCAAAGTAATTTTAAGGCTGTTTTTTCGAGATTTTTTCTATTTTTGCGCGCGCAAAAATTATTGTGCAGAGCAATAAGGCAAAAAACAAAAGCATTGCAATTCCTTCGGGCAAAGAAGGAAGATTAAAGGGAAGCCCTGTTCCTGCCCCCACATTAACTGTAAGCGGGTTTCCTCCGGGAACCTGGGAAACTTTTCCGTCAGGGCCAACCATTGAGCTGAAGCCTTTCTGCTGGAATCCCGCGTCAAGGGGAATAAGCTGTGCGTTTTCGGGATACCAGTTTCCTGATGCAGGGTCATACCAGAAGCTTCCGTTGGGGCCTGATGCGCTTTTCAGAACCTCTGCAGGCTGCCCGTTGTATGAAACAGTCGGGACTCCGTTCGGCGCGGAAAAATCAAGCGAATGAGTTTTTCCGTCCGCAGTAGTGAACTGTACTCCTGTAGGAGTTTTTTGCAGCGGCCCTGTAATTTCCTGGTCGTAAACCTCGCCAGTCTTCTTGTCAATGCTCTTGAAGAAATTCTTGCATTCCCCGCCAACCAGTTTGGAATAGAAAATATACCTGTGAGTGTCAGTATCAAAGGTCTGGAACGGCCCCTGAATCTGCATTGAATCATTGAAATTTTCAACCCTGTTTGCAATTGCGTCGCTGCCCGCCTTTGGAATAGCTTCAAGGTTTATTGCGGGCTCGGGGCAGCCTGTATCCGGGTTTGAATAGGAATCCGGGCTTGCCAATAATCCTTCAACATCGTTCTGGTTCAGGATGGATTTTTCATTGTGCTTCAGCCATATCAAAAGCTCGTTCTTTGCTGGATTGTAGACAATTACTCCGTTTGCAAACTGCACTGACTGGAGCTTTCCGACTTTTGCGTTTCCCTTGTCTCCGGAAAGTTCAACTGCGGCATCTGCCTTTATTGAGGCGACTGCATTGTCGCCGTAAACAATTTCCCTCGGAGTCCCTTCAGCTGTTATTGTCTTGCTTAATTCATCGGCAATAATATTGGGATGAGTGTCTGAAGCAATTGATTTTACTTTTCCGAATGCATCACTCAGATTGTTTGAATTCCACGCAACTCCCGACTGGTCCTTTATGCCTGTCCTAATGCAGTCGAAAACAAGGCGCGCTGTTGCAGTGTCAGCAATCAGCATGTCTGACTTTATGTTCATCTGCATAAGTATTTCAGAGGCAACGCTCGGGTCGCTCGGGAGAATTATTTTTGTTATTCTCTGCGGTATTTCCTCTGCCGCAATGTTTCCGTTGGGGGCAGTCAGCCTTGTAAGATCGGGATTTGTAATTACGGGATTTCCGTTTACTGAAATCTGCCCTGCCTGCTTGTCAATCAAAACATCTATTTTTGAATCTTCATCCTTTACAAGTGTTTTTGTTTCAGTGTCGTATTTTGAAACATTCAGCTCTCCCTTGTACCAGAAAAAGAAAAGTTTTTTTCCGAAATACAGCCCTGATGTAAAATTCTTTGACTCCACGTTTGCCTGCACGATTGAGCTGTTGCTTGCATTGCCTGAAACAGCCTGCACCTCTTCCCTTATCTTGTCTGTTGCAGTGTCCAAAAAATTCTTTGGCTGGTCGCCTGTTTTTGCAGGCCCGAGAACAGCGTCTGTAACATTCTTTACAAGCCCGGGGGCTTTTTCATTGGCAATCTGCTGGGGGCTTGAAGTTTTTTCCTTTGCCTTTGCAGAGGGCGCTGACAAATGAATGTAATATCCTTCAATGTCATCAGTGCAGTCCTTGAATTCCGGCGCAATCAGGGTTTGCTGCGCAACAGAGCCGAAAATTCCCGCCCAGCCGAAAACAGCGTATCCCATTGATTCCCCGAAGGCAAGCGCTGCTCCAACCCTTGAAGGCTTTCCATTGAAGACTTTTCCCACAAATCCCAGAACGGGAATTTTGTCAAGGACCTGCTGGCAGGTTTTTCCGTCTTTTTTGTCCTGAACCAAATCTATTTTTGTGTTAGTGGCATCTGCATCCGCGCCCTGAGTAAAATCAAGGTTTGTGTGGTGTGCATACGCAATAATAGTGCTTCCCTTTTCCTTTGCATCGTCTGTTAATGTATCTTCAAGCAGCATGCTGCTCAATCCTTCATGAGTGCTGAATCCCAAAGTTGAGTCTCCCGCGCCTGTCTGCGGGTTTATTCCAATGCCGTTGAAAGTCCAGTCGCATGTTCCGCATTCCGAACCTGTGTTTGAAAACGCGGCAATGTTTTCAACCTTTGACCTGAATCCCGCAGTGCCTCTTCCTGTCCAGGAATCAAACGTGTTTTTGACAGGCGTATAATTGTCCGCAATCTTGTTCAGGATAAGTTTCCAGGGCAGGACATTCAGCGCCTGCGCAAACAAATCGCCTTCATCGCTGCCTTCGTTTGCAAAAAAGTCAATGAATGAATCGTTGTACAAATCTGTTTCTCCCAATGAAAGCGCTGTTGTTCTCCATGTATCAGGCAGCTGGTATCCCGACCAGTTCGGCTGGCCTGCTCCGCGCTTCAATCCCCAGTAAACATATGGCACTATTGTCCATTTTGCCCCGCCCTTTATTGAAAAATAGCTTTTCAGGATGTCTTCTTCCTGCGACATTGCCTTGTCAATCAATGAGAGATAAGTCCTGTTCTGGCCTGCCCAGCCTTTTTCAATCAGGCTGTTGTACAGCCTGTCTGTATGGTTCCGCAGCTGGTTGACAAGCCTGTTTCTTACCCTGTATTGCGTGTATCTCGCGGCAAAATCATCCGGGGTTAAAGGATCTGCTTCTTTCCAGCCCAGTTCATAAACCTGTATTTTTCCCGAAGGCGCGGCTTCTTTTAAAATTAATTCAATGTTTGCAGTGTCAAGCGGGATAAATGTCCCGTCTTCAAGCTTTACCATTCTGCCCTGGAAAATTGTAAAGTGCTTCTGCAAATCTTCGGGAGAAACAGTGTCAATCAGCCTCCCTGCTGGATTCGGCTCCCAGATTTTCAGGAATCCTTCTTCAGTAGCGTCAAAGACGTGTTCCGGGCTTCCTTTTCTTGCAGCGTATGCTTCCCAGTCTGCCCAGTTTGCTTCGTTTGAAAACTTGTCCATTACTGCGCTTATGTTTGAGGAATCCTCTGAAATTTTAATATACTGCCCTGTGGCTGAATTCCTTATTGCCTTGTTGTAAAGTCCCACTGAAGAATCATGCGCCCAGAATTCGGGAAAATCAAGCTTCACTAAATTATCCAGCTCGCTCATTAGCTTTGCGCTTGTCTGCGCATATTCAATCCTTGCAGCCCTGCCCTCAAGGCTGTTTATGCCGAACTGCTTTACTACGCTGTCATATCTCTGGAAAGCGTCTTCTGCAAGCGCAGAATGCGCCTGTGCAACGCCGCGCCAGTCATTTACAAGCTTGAAAAATTCGCCTCTTCTCACAGGATCTTTTATTTCCGATTCAAGCTTTCCTCCCGCCTTTGTCCAGTCGTCCAATAATTTTCTTGTTCCGCCGCCTTTAACCGCAGCATAGCCGTCCTGCCAGCCTGCGCCTTCCCAGAACAGTTTCCTGTATTCCCCGAAGCCGTATTTGTCAATCCTTGTATTCATGCTTTTTATTCTTGCCTTTCCGAGCAGGGAACTCGGAGACAGGAAGTTTTTCCTGAACTGCTTGAGAAAGGCATTATTCGACATGTCCCAGGGCCAGCCTCTTCTTCCTAAATTGCCCAGATATCTTTTTGCCTGCCCGAAGAGAGTGGGGCCGAAATTGCTTATCACCAAATCTGCGGAATACCAGGAATTGAAATATTTGTCAAATGCGCTGTAAGTGCTTATCAAACAATCATTGGAATTGCAGTTTGAGCCAATGCTTGCGGAAAAAGACTGTGTCTTAATGCTGTTCTTAATCAAATTTCCGGGAAGCCTGCCAATCTGCTTGTAGGTTGTCTGCGAAGGATCTGGCTCGGAAGCAAGCGCAGTCTGGATTGCCTGAGTCTGCGAATCTCCAAGCTGTTCATTCATGTTCTCTCCGAATCCGACCCAGTCTCCCAAATCTGAAAAAACATTCTTGAAATCCTGGGTAATTCCCTCTCCGCTGTTTCTCAATTGCATGCGCTTGTCAGTCATTGTGCAGGAATTCTGGTCAATCTGGGTTGCAATGTCCTCGCATCTTCCAACTCTCAAAGTATCGTCCAAAGAAATTCCTATTGCAAAAGGCCCGTTTCCCTTAAGATTCAAAATCGGGGCTTCCCCCGGAGAAAACTTGCTATTGGGCATATTGCTCAGGATAGCGTCTTTTCCCACTCCAGTAGGAATAATTATCTGCGAGTTTTCAAGCTTTTCCCTGTCCTTCAAAGGGAGAGTGCTTTTGTCAGCTTCCGGAGTTGTAATTTCCTTTCCCGTAAAAGGCAGTGCTCCCTGAGTTTCGAGATTCTGGATTGCTTTTTTCAATGCGTCTACTTCCTTGGGAGCAAGAACTGTTTCATCCGGATTTGTAGAAGGATTCATGCATGCAAACTGAGTGACTTTTTCAGTTGTTGTAACCTCGGGCTGTTCTGCGGAAGGAGCGCTTCCCTCATCGGCAGCGGCATTTTCCGCATCTGCAAGCGCAAGTTTTTGTTCAAGAGCAGAATCCGCAAGCGAAAGAATGAAATTTGAACTGTCCTGGCTCTGCAGTGTTTCAGCAGGGAGAGAGCTTTGGCTTTCAGGGGTTTTGTTTTCCGCAGCGCCTGTTTCTGCAAATGCAATTGTCGAATTGAAAAGCACTGCAATAAGCAGGATGCTTAAAAAATCCAGAATCTCTTTGCGCATTTTTTATCCCCAGTAAATCAGGAATATTATTCCGTTGACTGTCCATGGAAAAATAAAAAAAACAATTATTAAAGCAAGGAGGCAGGTGCAGAAAGCCGCTGCAAATGTCTGCGCGAGCAATGGAATTTCCTTTCCGCTGATTTTTGCCTCTTTTAGTTTTTCAGCTGCAAAAACAGCGAAAAACTCGAACGGAAGCAGGAGAACAGTTAGAATCAAAGCCGTTGTAAGGATTTTTATTATTCCCAAAAAAACCGCAATTAGAATGTCCTGGGGAGTTGTCGCAAGGATTGAAGGGGCTGTTTGCCCTGCAATTTGGCTCTGGGAAAAGCCCAGAGCGTAAGGATAGAGATACAGAAAAATTAATATTATTGTTACTGCCAAATATGTTGTAATTAAGGCGCTTTGGAACCAGTTTAAACTGAATTTTTTTGCAATCCTTTCCTTTGCAAACAAGACAGGGAGAGAAACAAGGAAAACGGGAACAGTGACAAAAATTACTATTCTCAGGAAATCCAGAAGCCCGAAAACAATGGATGCGGCGTCGAAAGACATGAGTTAATTTTAAGTGAAAACTAATATAAAAACGTTATCAAATTAAGAAACATAATAATAGCCTGAAAAATTTGGTTAAAAAAGCGGTGTTTTTTTGTCTGAAGAAATCCCAAGAAGAATGAAAAGGTTTTACAGAAAACAGGGCTCTGAAGAGGAATTCAGGGAGCAGGGAACAGGGCAGAGAGAGCGCTTTGACAATCCGGAGCTCGAGCAGAATATTTTCGAGCAATCGCAGAAACAGGGCTTTGAAGAGCCATTGGACAAAAAACAGCAGGCGCTGCAGATTGCAGTAAAAAAAGTGCGGGAGTTCAGGGAAAAAGAAAAAAGGCTCCCGAGAAAGGACGAATACGAGCAGATATCAGAAAACATTTTCAGCCAGCTGCAAAAACAAGAAGCGCGCGCAACCCCCGAACAAAAACAAGGACAGGCAAGGCAGGCGGGAACAGGAAGAATCCCGCGCACAAAGGAAGCAAGGGATGCCGCAAGGCAGAAACAACCTTCGAATGCAGGAGGGCGGGGATTTGCGCAGCCTGTTCAGGAAAGCGAAACAGGCATTAAAATAAAGGAGCTTTTGAAAGAGGCAGAGGAAACAAAGCCAAGGGATTTTTCAGACGAATCTGAAGAAGAAAAGGAGGATGTTGGAGAGGAAGAGCTCGGGGATAATTTTTCGCTTTCAGACCTTGAAACAGGGGAAGGAAAGGAATCTTCAGGAGAGGGAAAATGCCCGAACTGCGGAAAAACCGCTGAGGAAATAATTTTCTGCCCGGAATGCGGGGCGGCTTTCTGCGAAAACTGCGCAAAAACAGAAAGAATCGGAAGCGAAAAAAAAATAGTCTGCCCAAAATGCGGAAAAACAATCAAAAAATAATTTTAAGTTATGCCGTGCATTTTCCCGTGCTCTGCGGCGCGTCATTGACTGTCTGCAGGCAGGGCTGCCACTTTCCATCAACTGTCTGCCAGTAGCGCTGGCAGTTCAGCGCATTGAATTCTGTTTCGGGCATTCCCTTTGAAACCCACATTGCAAGCGTTGCTTCCGCTGTCTGGGGAACAATTGTATTCAGCGGCTGCTGGAGAACAGGCAGCTGCATCTGGCTGCTCGCCCTCGGGACAGAGCCTACCTTTGAAAGAAGGGATTCCATTGTTTTGGATGCGTCGGAATTCATTGGCGGGCTGCAGAGCCAGATGCTGGTTTCGCCGGAACTTGCAGATGCGGGAAATGCCTTGTCGTGCAAAAAAAACAGGAGAAAAACAACTGGATTGCTGTGCCCGTTGCAGCCTATTACCTTCTCGTTGTTTCCGTTGTTGAAAATTAAAAATGCGTAATCAAAATTGTCCTGCAGGGGCTCCATTATCCCGACAATATTGTTTGCAAGCACTTCCCTTGTATTGTCAAGCATGCAGTTGTCCGCAAAATCCTCCTTTGCCGCTGCAAGCAGATAATCTATTTCAATTGTGGACTCTGAGTCGAGCGACTGGCCTGCGATGCGAGGAGTGCTGCTGTAAAAAATTGTCTTGAAGGCGGAAGAGGAATATTCAATGCCGAACTCGTTTTCCATCTGCTGGGAAACAGTGCCGCCGTATTTCATTGAAAAGGAAAAAAGCAGAACGCTCAGCCCGGAGACAATGAGCAGGAGATAAAGCGCGTCAGTAATCGCAGCCTGCCCTTTAGCATCCAAGGAAAATTTTTTCAGTGCCAAGTAACCACCACCAGAAGCATTGGCTTTACGAAAAACCTGCCGCCGCCGTCTGCCGCATTGCCTGTTTTTTCAAGCGCAACCGGAAAAAACCTCACTGAATAAAGCTTCGGGACATCTTCAGCGGAATTTGAGCACAAAAATCCTTCGGGATTGCCCTGCGGGGCAAAAAAGTTTTCCGAACCCGCGCCCTGAAAGTGCTCTGAACCTGTTTCCGCAAGCGGATTATTCGAGAGAGCGACAAGGCCTACTGAAAATTTTATTCTCTTTATGCTTGCCTTTGCCTTTGTGCAGTTTGCCTGGAAGGCGTCTGTTCCTCCCAGATAGGAATTGCCGCGCATTGTGGATGCAAGCTCAAGGACAGCGAGATTGTCGTTGAAGGAACTGCTTCTCTCATTGAAAATATTCCATGCAAAGGTGAAGGAATAAAAGAAAATTATGAGCGCAAAAACAAGCGGAATAAGCGAAGGAAGGTCGTCACCTATGGGGCCTAAAAAACCGCGCTTCATGGAGGGCACACTCCTGCAGGAAAGCAGCTTGACTCGTGCTGCGGCACATTTGCAACCCGCCCTGCTCTGATGCAGCCCCCGACCTGCCCCAGATTTGCCTGGCAGCTGTCGCCGCTGAAAGAGCACGCAATCGCATACAAATAATTTTCTCCGCTGTAGGTCTCCTTTACAAGCACAAAAGAGGTTATGGGAGTGACTGCCTGGGGGTCTATCACTATGCTTGTGCTCGGCTGCAGCGCAAGCTCGAAAGTCTCGGGGTCGGGAATTCCGAACAAAACTATTTCCGCGTCTGTGTCAATGCTTTTTGCCGCAATTATCTTGTCCATGTGCTGCCTGTTTGCAATTGCAAAAATCAGAGTGTTGTTTTCCCCCTCCTTTGTTATTTCCGGAATCCGTGAAATTTTCATTGCATAAAAATACTCCCTTGAGGAGCCGAAATATTTTATGGAATATGGCATGTTTATCTGGGTTGAAAAGCACTGCTTGTTTGAATTTGCAATCCCGAGCGCCTGCTCTGCCTTTGCGTTTACAATCTGCTGCGCGGAATTCGAAACAACAATGTCAGTAAGCCCGAACATGAAATAAACAATTATTGCCGCAAGCGCGGTTACAAGAATCAGGAGATTCATTTTGCTGAGAATAAAGGCAAGCAAAAAAATCACTCTCCAATGGCACCGCAGCCGCCCGAGCCCAGCCTGCAGTAGGCGCAGATAATGGGCGAGGTGTTCGCCCCTGTCCTGTTCAGCAAATCATAAGTGCCGCGCACAATTGTCTGCTTGAAATCGACAAGGATTTTTTTGCCTGCTGCATCATCTGAAAGGTCTGTACAGGACTGCCCGGCGTTATTCTGCGGAATAAAGGCAGTGCTCGAATTTATGTTCAGGCATTTTCTGAAAGAAACCCCGTCCTTTGAATCCACGTATTCCAGCAGAGTGCAGATTGAAGAGCCGGAAGCGCAGGAATCAGAGCAGATGCGCGTGTTGTTCGACTGGCTGATTATTATGTGCTCGTTTTTCGGGTTATAGCATTCTGACTGCCTGAAATCGAGCAATTGCGGGCTTTTCTGGTTTACTACGATTTCAATTTTTGTTTTCAGGTCCTCAAGCTGGGCTTCAAGTTCGTTCGCGCATTTCTGCAGGCGCAGCTGGTTCATTGCCACTAAGCCGATTACAAGGACAAAGCCCATTGTGATTACTGCAATTAAAAGTTCGAAGGGAGCCTCCTCCTGTGCCTTACTGTTGAGCTTGAGCATAAGAAAACCGCAAAAAAAATTTTAAAAGCAAAAGCAAAAATCAAAAAAAAATTACTTTGAGGGTGCGGGCTGCGCGTTCTTTACAATGCGCTGGCTGTTCTGGAACATGGGCTTTATTATTGCTATGAGCGCTATTGCCGCAATGACAAGAATCAAAAGCATGTAAACAGAACTCCATTCGCTCTGCGCCCGCTGCTCTGAAAAAAAACTTTTCATTCAAAAAACCATTAAGAAAAAGGGCAAAAGAAGTATTTAAAGAATTAGGTTTGATTAAGAAAAAAGAAAAATCAGGAAAAAAGCAGGCATTGCCTGCTTTCAAAAAAAAGAAAAGAATTTATGCCGCTTTTTTTACTGCTACCAAACAGCACATTTCGCTGAACTCCTCGGAAATGCAGCCGCATCCCTGGAACCATTCCAGGTTCATTTCAGAGTCATAGCATTCCGCGTAATCATCGCAGTAATCCGGCAGGTCTCTGCCCGCCATTCTTTTGCCTGTATCGCAAATAGCGTGCAATAAAACGTTTTTTTGCGAAGTTCCGTTATAAGTAACCCTGTTTTTATATTCCGTTGTGTCCCAGGTCGGGGTATTTTCAAAAAAATCGCCTGCGGAAACGCAGACTCCCTCTTCTGTAACAACTCCGCTGCTGCCCTCGGCAATTCCCCTGGAATTGATGGTTACGCCCGCGGCAAAAATCACTGGCTGGCTTGTTCTCGGCAGTGCGGGCTTGTTTGCAAGGTCGCTTATAAGAGTCCTTGCACCGCCTATGGGGTCGTTGCCCGGAAGCACGGGAGGCCTCAGGAGAGGAAGCAATACAACCAGAATTGCTATTGCTATGATTGCCGCAATCAGCAGCTTGAAAACATCGAATGCCTGCCCTTTTTTGTTGAAAAACATTTTTTACCACCCGAATCAAAAGTAAATTTATAATCAAACTCTGATTATAATAATTGGTTTCTTATATTTAAAGGTTTTCATGGCTTTTTGAGTTCCTTTTCAAAGGAAACAATGCAGAAGGTTTCGCAGTCTGGCTGGTTTCTGAGGCACTGGTAATAAACAGTTACAAGCAGGTTTGATTTCATTTTCAAAAAACTTGTTCCCTGCAGTTCAAAGGCGCTCAGGCTTGCTGCGCGGATTTCAACACAGCCGGGCTGCAAACCCGAATTTTCCACAAAGCCCTCTGCGGAAAAAAAAGCGCCCTGCCGCAAAGTAAGGTTTTTTTCAATGACAACCTCTCCATTCGGAGTCTGCACAGCCTTGTCCAGGCCTTCAAAAAGCTGGCGCTGGCTCACCTCGAATTTCCATGTTTCAAGATAATTTATTATTGAAACAACAATAACAAGGATTGCAATGCCGATTAGCGCTCCGATGAGCAGCCTGTAAACATCAAAGGCCTGCCCGCGCGAATCTTTTCCAATGCCCAATTCAACCGCCGCCGAAAAATCCGCCGACAACAACATTCGCGGCAAGCACTGCAGCAAGGAAAACAATTACTGCAATCGGCAGTGAAGTTGCAACGCTCATTTTCACAAGCAGATCGTTGTCTTCCTCTATTTTTGTCGTAAAATAGCTCATTATTACCACAAGCTCTATCACATAAACAGTTACAATTACCAGGAACTGCACTGGAGTAACCATGTCCTGGAAAACCTCTACTGATATGCCCTGCAATGGAATGGAAAAGCCTGTTCCCGCGCTTGCAGTGCCTTCCCCCAGGCCCTGGACTGTTTCGCTGGAGGCGATGCCCGCAAGAGTAATCATTACAATCTTCTGCAGTGCAGTCGTCACTCCAAGGACAATAGGGGCAATGAAAACAACCATTGTTTTCATCATTGAAACAACATCGGAAATCAGAGTGGAAAGCATTCTGTTTACTTTTTCGGAATTTGAGAGCTGCAGCGAAAGCGAAATCAGTGTCCTTGCGGCGACATTCACTCCAAGCTCGACTGAATCAACCAGAATTTTCATTGCGCTCTGGATAATTTCCGAAGGCATGTTTTTCAGCGAGCCGTAATTTTTGTCGAAAACCGCCTGTTCAAGCGGCATGCCAAGCAGCTCTATGTTTTCAACTGTTTTTGCAAAAATCTTCTGCGAAACAAGGAGATTCGGAAGAAAGTTTTTAGTATGCTTCAGGGCCTCTTCGACAGGCTTGTTCTCCCCGAGGCGCGAGGCAAGGATGTATAGGGAGTCCTTGAATTCGGATTCCATCTGCATTATTTCCTTCTGGATTTTGCGCTTGTAAACATTGTTGTAATAAACAAAAACAAAAATCGCAATCGAAATGCTCATAATGATTCCGAAAACAAGGTTATAGGGAGTGGCATCGTTTTTCGGCTCCATGAAAAATTTCTGCTTTTCAACTGCAAGGAGATTTTTTGCCTGCGCGTCTTTTTTTCCTTCAGCCAACAATTCCCGATAGCGCCTTCCTCCGGGCTCAAAAAAATCCGCGGAGTCCTTTTCCCTTATGATTATCTGCACTGGATCGGGGTCTGCCGGAAGCAGCTGCGCTTCTGCCCCGAACAAAGATTTTGGAGGCAGCCCCTCCTGAGAGGCAAAAACAGAAAGCCCTATTCCCGCAATGAGAATAATTGCGGAAACCATGAGAATGTTTACTCCGGATTTTCCTATTTTCATTGTGCCTTTTTTAGGAAGCCCCGGAAAATTGTCGGGAATCTTGGGAGGAATATAAGTAGGGGGGCGCTGTGAAATAACCTGGCGCGCGAAAATAATAGTGACAATCGGAATAATAATATTGTAAATCGCAATCAGGATTCCCGGCATTGCCATGGAAGTTCCCGAAAAAGCGCTTCCCACAGGAAGAATAATAATCAGGATCAGCGGCAATAATACCCCGACATAAAAAAGCATTGTGGAAGGCTGTGAAAGGTTTCTTGCGTACTGCTCCATTTTGTTTTTTATTGAATCGAGGACTGTTTCCATTGTCTTGTCCAATAATTGATAGCGCTTTGCCTCAGTGTTTTCAAGCACGCTTGCGCGCACCATCATCAATGCCTGCTTGAACTCCGAGCTGAACTGCCCCCATCTGTATGCAAGATCGTCAAGCCCTTCGGAAAGCGAATGGAACAAGCCAATCTGAGTTTCCCAGAGCAGGCGCCGGAAATCCTCAGCGATTTTTCCGCGGCCGTGCTGCGCCGCGAACTCGATTGATTTTTCAAGATTTGGAACAAGCTTCATTGACATTGCCATATAGCCCACTATTTCAGGGACATATCCGAGCGCCTTTGTCTGCTCCTTCTTTGCGGCATTGAGAGGATACTGCTGTACATAATATGTGAGATAGAGCGCAATCGCAATGAAAGGCGCGAAAATATAAAAATAGGCAAGCAAATCAAACTGTGCTGCAACCAGTACTATTTCAAACACTGGCGAAAACAACAGCAGCACTGCCGCGATTATTCCGAGCGCCATTGCAAGAATCATTGTGAATTTTGCTGTTGCGGAAAATTCC
>Ga0209542_10003199_pt1 | contig 35227 bp, 37 predicted proteins | sample RifCSPhighO2_01_FD_184028 | JGI IMG/M metagenome (GOLD analysis project Ga0209542, IMG submission 184028) | Soil microbial communities from Rifle, Colorado - Rifle CSP2_plank highO2_0.1 (SPAdes) (version 2) | ecosystem: Environmental > Terrestrial > Deep subsurface > Rock core/Sediment ...
AAAACTAAGCACATCATAAAGCACCCATCAAATGGTGTCAATAGGGGTCAAAAAGTATCATTTAATAACAGGGTGTTTATTGCTGGTAAAAAAGAGGGGGGCGGCGTTCAGCCACCCCCTTAGGGTCTCGCTAGGGTCTCGGGTGTCCGAGAAGCTTCCTCGGCAGCTTCTCGATCTGCGCGATCCAATCGTCTATGTTCTTCATAGCGACTGGGCCGAACTATGCAAAAAACAGATCTGTCAAGTGTTTGCGAGACTGTTCGAAAAATCCACAAAAGAAAAAACGCCTTGCGGGTTGATTCGTTTATCACGAATTCCGCAAGGCGCTAGTGAACGAGCAGTAACGCGCGCTACTCGTCCCCGCAAGGAACACTTTCTTCAACCAGCAAAGTTCCCCAAGCATTCTTTTGGAAAAGAAGGGCGGAGCAGCCAAGTCGTAGAGGCACTGGCTCACGATTGTTGAACCAGCCTGGCGATAGGAAGGTCCCATTACTATAAAGAAGCCAGATTCATCCAGGGCTACTCCCATTCCTTTCTATCCGAATCTTCACCACCTCACCAACATAGAGATCCCCACGGGTTTCGCCAGGGAACCAACGTTGGATTTCTTCTTGGGAAGCATGATGCACGATGGTGGGCGGCGGAACTTTTATGTCAACGGGGTCCTCCAAAGCTGTTTCGGACCCAACCGTTATTGGATCCGGCAACCTTTCTGTGCAGGCAGCGAGAACCAAAACCGCCAGAAGCAAAGCCGTGAACTTACGGAAGTTGAACACGATATCTCTCCTCTCATGTAAGATACGATTTGCCGCGACACTCTCGCGGCAGAGCATGCCAAGCAACAGCTTAACAGTGCTGTTTGTATAGCATTTATCGTTCTAATTGTCAAGTGGTTGTTGTACGAGATGATGGCTACGATTTTATTGCCACCATACTAATCTGAATTTTTGCGCCCTGCGGTAACGAGGCTACCCCTACGGTCTCTCGCGCCGGAGCAGGGTCACTCACATATTCCGCATATACTTTTTTCACGCGATCGTACACCGTAAGATCAGTAAGATAAAGGGTAGTTTTTACCACATCACGAAACGAAGTCCCCGCCGCGCTAAGTATTTGCTCTAAATTTTTCATCACTTGATGAGTTTCTTCTTCAATAGTTCCAGTAAGAAGTGTCGCATCGGGAGTAAGATTGATCTGGCCAGTCGTAAAAACCATGTTACCAGCCATAATCCCTTGAGAAAAATCACCCTTTGCCGGAGGAGCCCCTAAAGTTTCGATTTTCTTATGCATAGATCATAGATAAGGATTTATTACTTACATACTATCGAAGAGATAGAGGATTGTCAACCCCGTCTCCGTACATTCTAGCCTGAACCGCAACTAAAGAAAAATCCCGCGTCCATCATTCGTCCGCCGGTTGGCGGAGCGAAGACAGACGCGGGACTTACGGACTCAGGTGGGAGAACCAAAGGAGTCCCACCAGCGATTAACGCCGTCCTCGCGGACGCCCGCGAAGACATGGGGCCGAGATCACCTGTACTGAAACTGCGCCATATACAGGTCCCCGTAGAATCTATGGGCATAGGCCTTGCATTCGTCGCAGGCACACACATGATTGCGATGGGCCTCGGAGTCGTACCTATACCTGGGATCGAAGGCTCTTTGGAGCCGACGGCCAAGTTCCTCTTTTTTATCGCGGTGGGTGTACGATTGCATCTCCTCGTCCGTGAGATTGAGATTGTGGAGTTGTGTAAGAACTGCCGCGTCGAACTCACGCTGGATGCCTGAAGTCACCTTGGGGGCTGTTCCATGATCACACATGGCCTGTTCCTCTCTTTCCTGCTGGCTTAAAACTAGGGATTTACCCTCCAGCAAGTGCTAGAAAATAGCATATCACGCGCTATGAGAAAAGTCAAATTTTCGTCTTTGACACGTCCCACAAAAAATGGTATTCTGCTAACCAGCTCATCATAAAGGAGGCTTCGCCATGTTAGATTACATCGAACTCGGCACATTGATCGCCCAGGAAGCTGGCGCAATTATGCGCAAATACTTTCGGGCGGGCAAAGTTGAAACCTACTGGAAGGCAGACGACGCTCCTGTGTCGCAAGCCGATACCGAGATTAATAGCCTCGTACTGGAGCGACTCCACAGAGAACTCCCCCAATTTTCCCTTATCGGGGAAGAAGAAAGTTTGCCACAGGAAAGCGAGTACGCAGCAGTATTCGACCCTCTCGATGGAACACTAGGCTTTACACACGGCGTTCCAACATTCGTATTCTCTCTGGCATTCTGCCATAAGGGAAACCCCTTTGCGTGTGTAGTGTATGATCCAGTATTGGATCGGATGTTTACCGCAGAAAAGGGGAAAGGAGCCTTGCTCAATGGAGAACGGATAAGAGTAAACCAGAAGGGCCTTGAGGCAAGCACGGTAGTGGGCATGGCTTGGGCTAAAACTCAGGGAGACCTTGCCGAGGTCCAGAGGTGCTTAATTGAAAAATCAGTGTTCGTCCTTCAGTACGCCTCCTCGGTGTACACCGGCTGCCTCGTTGCCTCGGGAATGTTCGCTGCATCGATATACCCGGTCAAATACCCGTGGGATGCAGCATCCGTCAAGCTTTTGGTCGAAGAAGCAGGCGGTCGCGCAACCAGCATAACCGGTAAGAACCAGAGATACGACAAAGCCGTCAAAGGGATTCTCGCCGCAAATCCAGTAATCTTTGATGCGCTTCTCTCGCTCGTCAAAGAGAAAGCGATCATCACCCCTTAGGGCAAATCCGCACGGCCCTCCACGGCCCTCGTCGATATACCGGCGAGGGCTTTTCTTTTGCTTCGCTTAACTTAAAATCCTTGACAAAATTGTTTTGATATGGTAAGGGAACGATAGGACATACCGTATCTATAGAAGGAGGCTTGGGAATGGAAGAATTAATGGGGCCGCGGGTGATTTTCACATCGGGTATGGCGACTGGTGGGAAGACCACCGTCGCCAAAGAACTAGTGCGGAGAATCCCAAACGCGGTGTACCTTGCCCGCGATGAGGCAATGTACGGCGGGCTCTTGCTCGTTGATGACATTGTCAATCCAACCGACCGTCTTCCGCCATTCAAAGAATACGTTCGTGCGGACACGGTTTTCCCCGACTTCGCAAAGAAGGTCGAAACGCCCTTTGGACCCATGACCTTGGTGATTCACGCAAACCACAATGAGTTCTTCATTCGCCATGCGGACAATCAAAGCTATATGGTTGTCGCACGGCTTGCGCAACGGAACCTGGAGATGGGCAAAGTAGTTGTCATCGACGCTTACTTCTCGCCCAAGCAGTTTGAGCAGGGCACGGTCAAAGCTTTCATTAACCAGCCAGCCTTTGCGCCGTATCCGCGCTGCCTGATCTACTTTAACGTGGAAGCAAGGGTAGCGTTCGAGCGCTGGAAGGCGCGGGCGGATAAGGATCCTGAAAGCGACCTGCGAGCAAGCTCCGGATACCTCGAATGGGAAACATTCCTTGAAATAACCGAAAAGGAACAAGTTCCCAATCCGAAGGGATTGGATACAATTCCACACCTGCGGCTCGACACGTCCCATATTTCTATCGAGGAATCCTTGGCTGCCTGTTTCCGATACATTAGGGGAGAACCCAACCCTTAAATTTCAAACCCAGCAGGAAAGAGAGGAGAGTTGCAATGCCAGAGCAAGACCACGATCAGCGGCTCTTTTCCTTATCGCCGCCTGAGAGCGCTAGGGAGTATAGGGAGTTCGTGGAAACGGGGCGTCTTCCCGCCAACATACACCCAGAGGTGAAGAAGCTCCTGACCGAACATCCCGAGAAGCTCCGCGAGCTCTTAGAGGAGTTGCGGAATGCGCCGCCGGGGCCTCTCGGTTTCGCTCCAGAGACTAGGGCTTACTTGATTCTGAATCGCCCCCCGTGGGGTTATCAGGGATAGGCCGCAAAGGAGGCCAAAGGGGGCAGAGAGAACCGTGTCTCTCTGCCCCCTCTTTCTTTTTGCTACACGAAGATGTTGCGGGGAATGTCACTTTCCAGATTGAGAGGGGTATGGGCAAAATCAGACGGCATCCTTTCCTCGATCATCCGCCGATCCACTCCCTTCATATACCCAACAAATTCGCAATTGACAGCTCCCATAAGCGCGCCCTTTTTCGCGGCATCTACGGGAGAGGCGCCTTCATGCCACGCCACCAAATATCCGGCCGCCATGGCATCGCCGCAGCCAGTCGTATCCTTAACCGCGCAAGGAACCGCCGGAATGTGCGCGTAGATATACTTGTGGTCTTTATACGCAAGTAAAATTCCTTTTGCGCCAAGTGTCATAAGCGCCGTTTTGGCGCCGGCATCCAACACAGCTTTCGCGCATAGTGCTGAATCATACAGGGTTTGAATTTTTTTGTTAAAAAGCGCCTCGCACTCTTGCTTATCCATTTGCACAACATCCGCATAGCCCAAATAGTTCTCCCATCCCTGCCAGCCGCGCACAAACATATACCCTTGCTCATCGGCGCCAAACGGTTTGCGGTGCACATCAACGTACACGAGCGCGCTGCTATTTTCTTTTACTTTTTTGATTGCTGCAGGGTCAATATCGTCGATATTTCCGAAGTTGAATACTACTATGTCGACGTCATGAATAAAGGGCTCTATATGCTCAAACGTTGTCGGCTCTACCTGAATTTTTCTTTTCACAAAATGCTTGGTGCCGTGATGATGGTCAGTGCCCGCTAGATTAACGCGGATGCCGCGCGTATCAACGAAGGGATAATGCTGTTTATAAAAATCTCTTACCTCCTCAAGGTCCTCGGCGCCCACGCTGCCCACGAAATATACCACGGAGCCGGGATCAAGGAGTGCGGCAAAAGGAGCAATGGCGCTCTCGGTCATTCCACCCCATCCGCTATAGGTACCCTCATCGGACTCTACGGTGTGACGCAGTATTGAACCTACCAGGCATATTTTCATGCTTGAAACGCTAAAAACATCTATTCTACACCCCTGATCTTTTTTATAATTTTTGTTGTAGAAATCTCGTCAAATTCTTTTGGCGCCCATCTTTCAAGAACGACCATCTCCACGCCGTATTTTTTTGCCAATTCCCGTCTCGCAGACATCTCAAAGCCATCGTTGTTGACAACATACACATCGGGTCGCAAATTATCAAAAACAAATTCCACAAAAGAAAAAACATGATCCCGATGGCTGTTATCATCAATCAAACAATAATCAACGGGCTTGAGCGAGGAAATAAGCTTTGCCCTGACGCCTTCATTCATTATCGGCCTTCCGGGGCCCTTATGTTGCCTTATGATTTCATCGCCCCCCACTCCTACCACCAGGACATCGCCAAATTTTTTACAATCCTCAAGAAAAATCGCATGCCCGCCGTGCGGCAAGTCAAAAGACCCAGAACAGAAAACTATCTTCTGATTTTCGTGTTTCCTCCGTATATTTTCCAAATCGCCGTACTGTATAATGGAAGTCATCTGCAATTCGTTGTTATAGCTACCCCGTAGCGAGCAAATGCTCGCTACGGGGCATATCCTAAAAAGAAAAAATGAGTAAATTAGCTATATTTTCATTATAAACTACCCATCAAATAGTGTCAATAGGTGTCAAAAAGTGTCATTTAAAGTAAAACAAAAGCCCCTGGGGAAAACCCGAGGACTTTTCCGTTTACGGCAGCCTTACTAATTCCAAACCCTGAATACCCTCAAAGTCTTTTTGGTTCAAGGTAAGCAAAGAAGCTTCATTTAACAGTGTTGTTGCGGCAATCGCAGCGTCCGGAATTTCAATAGAACGCCCCAAATCACGGGCAATTTCGCCCGCTCGTTGCGCTACGTCAAACGTATAGGGAAGGATTCGCAGAAAAGAAAGAGTTGTGAGCAACTGCTCCTCTTCTGTTCTCTTGCGCGTACTGCTGCCTTCGTACAACTCCTGAACCGTAATAATGGAGATGGCGAGATCGCTTTTTGGAGTATTTTTTACGAGAGACTGAAAAATGGTATCTTTTACGGAAGATTGGCGAAGGTGATCAATAATAATATTGGTATCCAAAACTACCATGTCTTTCTTCTTTTGGAAGCAGCCAATTCAATCTTCCTTCTTTTTTTCTCGGTTTCCTCCCAATCATCCCCTGCCCAGGCCCCTTTCGTTTTCTCCAAAAGTTTAAGATAGGCCTCATTCCCCTCTTCCCTGTGAATGATCCCCTCCACCGGCTCAATGTAAATACCCTGCCCCTTAAGAGAAATATGCAAGGGAGTTCCTTCTCTCACGCTCAAAGCATCCCTATATTCTTTGGGGATTACAATTTGTCCTTTTTGCGATGCCTTTGTTATTTTTCCTACTTTCATACTTGTAGTATATTCTTACCGACAACCCTTGTCAACCCAATCTCAAAAAAGCCCCAAAACAAAAGCCCCTGGGGAAAACCCGAGGGGCTTCAACTCTTGCTCACGTACGCGCGACTACGAGTAGCAGCGCGCCCGTGAACCCAACTGCCAAAGCGGCAAGCTGCAGCCGGGAAACCTCCTTTCTTTCGCCGAAACCGATCAACCCGATTCCGACGGGTAAGACAGTCGTGCCAAAGGCAAGTGACGGCGCCGCCACTGCCAATGGCAGAAGTTGGTACACGACGAATTCAAGAGTGATTTGACCGATGGCCGTCGCTCCCCTTAAAGGAACAAGGAAATCCCGCCTGCTCACTCTAACGAAGTTCTTCGCCCGATTGAGCAAGAGCACAGGCGCAATGCCGATCACTGCTCCAGAGTACCAATAGCTCGGGAACGCGAGCCGCGGCACCTCCAGCTCCGACGCGAAGTACTTCATGGCGAACCCTGCGGTCCCTGCCAGCACGACCATCACGGAAATCGCCAAGAGCCACTGCCCGAAGGTCCCGCGGTCACACATCTGAGTTGCTGGCGCCAGAGATACGTTCCCGTCCGGTGTCTTTTCTCCCTTCCTGAACAGTATAGTTGCTACGAACAGGAGGATAACTCCTAACATCATGAACGGATCTCTGTAGAGTTCCGCTTCACCAAGGAACACGGCGGCAAGCGCTGCCGAAAGCACAAAGCGCAGCGGCAGTACGACCGAAGTAAGGGTAAGGCTATACCGGAGCGCAAACAGCTCGGCATAGCCAACCCATGCCTGGTATCCGCCCACGAATGATACCAGAAGGAACCCCGCATTCAGAACTGCAGACCCTGTAGCGAGCGCAAGCGATACTCCGAGGATCGCCGCAGTCGCGTACATGACGAACGTAGACCTCTCCCTTGGCAGTCCCCTCGCTATCACTGTGCCCACGATCTGATGAGTGCTCCAAACTGACAGGTAGGCCAAAATTCCGAGGATCCCCATGCCCTACCTCCTTTCTTTTCTTTCAGTATTTAGATGTTAAAGAACGGATCTATCTAACCATATAGTAAGAGAATTGTCAACTTTCCTAAAACAGAAAACCGCCCCCTTTGCCTCGCCGAAGTCTTGACGAAGGCGGGTGGGGCGGTTTTCTTTCCTTTATCCGACGAGATTTCTAAACTCTTTACATCTGCCCCTGAAGAAGTTGAATCAATTGCTGCAAGAGAGCAACAACCTGCTGCTGGAGCGAAACAACTTGCATTTGCAATTGCTGAATAGCAGTCGTTTCGGCGGTTGGAGTCGGAGTTGGAGTAGGCGCAACCACCACAGCAGATACTGTTACCGCAACGCCTACGTCTGGCGTTTCTCTATTGCCTTCTGTATCAGTAGCTCGAACTTGCACAGTATGATCTCCCGCCGTTGGATTTGACCAAGCATATTTCCACCGATAAGAGCCAGCATAGGAGAAATCATCATCTCTCTCTGCCGCAAGCCACGTCCCCCCCCCGTCCACGCTTACCTCTACTTTCTGAACAGAAGAGCCGCCGGCGTCATTGGATACCCCTTTGATAACATATTCCTCGCCGGCTGAAATGGTTGTTTCTGCGCTCGGCGTTGTGAGAAGCGAGGTAGGAGCGGTTTGGTCTGCAGTTGTTTCTGTGGTGGTCTTCGGAGAGGCGACAAACACGACCGCCGTGGCACTCGCAGCATCGGAAGCACCATTCGCTGCGGTTCTCGTTTCTATACCTATTATCTTACTGCCTCCGGCATAGGGACTTTGAATATTCGGAATTCCCGAAAGTTGGATTGTCTCTGACGCTGCCGTTACACCTCCATCTGCTAGCCATATCGTAACTTCCTGGCCCGATACGGTGGAAGTCGCTACTATTTCACTACCTGTACTCGAAGATGTTATAGAACTGCTTGCCATGGTAGCCGGAAGAACAAACCCAGACGGAAAAATTAGACGTATCTGGGCTTCTATTTCCGTGGAAGACCCCACCGCGAATGAAACCGTATAGCTACCTACTCTGCCGCCGTATAAAGTAACAGGCGTTATTGTTGGATCATCCAAGTTGAGCGCTTGCGCTTCTGATACCAAAGCAAAACTAAAAATTGCGACCAAACCAGCTAAAATATAGAAAAACTCTTTTTTCATTCTTTTTTATTAGTATACATATTATTTTTGACCTTTCGTTATTATACATCCTTCCAGTAAACACAACAAAGAAAGTTATCCACAGGGTACAATTCTGCAGCCTACACGGGCAGCCCTCTATAAAACCACCAGGAACCCGAGTAGCTGGTTTATCTTATTCCGCGTTAGTTGCCCCACATATCCTGTTCCCCTGCTTTCGCCTACCGGAACCAAAACTTCTGAAGCGTATTTCTCCTGGAATCGAATAACAGCTTGCCTCGTCAAAGAAAGGAAATTACCAGTTACAAGGCCTTCCGGATAAATCTCGGAACCCTGTGATGCGAGAAATTCCTGCAAACATTTCACCTCCTCACTCCGCACCCCAAAGGAAAGATTACGCTCGAATCGCTCGCAAGAAACGACGGGGGTACTTTGCCCCCGCAGGATGGCAAGCTGGGTTTGTAACTGCCGTATCTGCTCTTGCAGTTCTGCCACGCGAACCAAAAGTTGACCCCTCAATTGCGCTTCCTCTTGCGCTGTCGCTTCTACCTTTCTCTGCACACTCACCTTCCAAAAGAACAGAAACGTATCTTCTCTGCCGTTAAATCCGGAAGTTTTGCTCTTGAGGAAAGGGATAATCGTCAAGGAAGTATACGTTGTGTCAAACTGCGAAAACGCAATTGCGCCCTTTTGCTCTCCATCCAAAGAGAAAAATCCAACCGAACATTCGTAGTGCGAATCGCAAAGCACATACGGAACCTCAAAATCCACCGCGCTGGTTCCTTCAAATTCCAAAGTAAAATTTTGCCCCCCGCCAACGAAACGATGCCAGTTCGCGCTCCAGGGAGGAGCTGTATGATAGGTAGAAACAACAGTCTCTCCTCCTGGAATATAGTAGGAAGTGGGGGCAACGCGAAGTGACGCCAACTGCGCGTTACCATAGCAATACTTTTTCCCCACACTGCAGTCGTTGACCAAAACCGCTACTGCCCAATCCTCAAATATTTGGGCGAAATCTTGTTGAAAACCGTTTTTTTTCAGAGCTTCGTTCAGGGAAACAATGCCTACTTGAGAAGATTTTAAAGAATCAACCAATATATCTTCTCCGTAATGGTCAACAAGATATTGGGCAAACATATTAACTACCCCATAATCTTCTTGCCTGTTGAGCCATTCGGTGAGAGAATCAGTTGGCTTTGCCAGAAAATCGTGAACCCTCCTCTCAAGATTGCTTCCTCCGTATGTATCATCGTATCCCAGCAGGGTTGGAGCATATTCCGCCCTTGCCTCGTTGAGCCACGTTTCTTCCTCCACTCTTCGCAACAAATCCTTTTGATTAATCGTAATCAAATGAGTAAATTCATGCGCCAGAAAACTTTTCTGCTGTATCGTTCCGATATACTCACTATTTAAGTACACCATTTCCCGCTCGTTTGACGTGGGGCTTATCGTTTTTTCATACACATCTCCCGAACGGAAATAACCGCCCGCCTCACTCATCATCTGATGAAACAAAATCGTAATTCTCTCATCTCTATCAATGCCGGGTTTTGGTTCTGCTCCAAATGTGGAAGTCAGCACCGGATAGATGTGATTTTGGAACTCCAAACCCAATTCCGCGAGCGCTATTCTCAAGTCATTTTGCTCTTGGGCAGAACGACTTTCCCACCAATTTTTTTCAACGTAAAAGTACAAGAGGCTGCTCGCCCGTACTAGGATAGCCTCAATCTGCTTCCTTCCCTGCAAATCATAAGAACTTTCGATAAAAAAAGATTTTGTTTCCGCTTGTGCGCTCGCCTCCAAGGCAAAAACGCTCCCAAGGAGAAAGAGAAAAGAGAAAAGAGAAAAGAGAAAAATGGTTTTTCGCATTTTCTTCTTTATGGTATCAAACTTTCAACTCCTACTCAAGAAAAAGCGACTTGAGCTCGTATTCGTTGTACTTTGGATCTGCCTCAACCGCCTTCAGGAAAAATGCTTTTGCCTGTTCCTTTTCCTCCAAATGAAAGTACCCCACGGCAATGTTGAAGTAATTGTCGGCATCCTCACCCCATCTGGCAATAAACTCTTTCGCCATTGCGATAATCGCCTCATACGCTTTTACTTCTTCCGCGGCAAACATATAACGATTGTACTCGAGCTCCAACTCATAAAACGCGTATCCCGCCCTCCTCGCCTTCTCGTACTCTTCGAAGGCCTTCGCATACTGCCCTGCCACGTAGTAAAAATGTCCTAATGTAACATGAGGGAACGCTTCTCCAAAATAGTCCACGCGCTGCGCGTATTCTTTCACAACGTTTTCCGCTTCGTCAACTCTTCCCTGCAAAATCAAAATTTGGGCAAATTCATTGTAATATTCTACCCTCCGGTCAGAATATTGGAATCCCTTCTTAAGCACGGTTTCCGCTTTCTCCAAGTCCTCATACCCAAGTTTCTGGTTTCCTAAGCGATACATCCTCGCCAGCACAAAATACATTTGAGCGTCATAGGGCCTGGCTTCAATAAACCTTTCAAGTTCCGGCCCCATAAATTCATAAATATCTTTTATTTCTTTGATTTTTTCCGGATCCGTTTCTTGTTCAAGGCCGTAGAGCAAAACATTGACAAATTGCCAACCTGCCCTCTTTCGCACCTCCCAATAGGTATAGGGTGACTTTACGCTGAATGCCTCTTGCAAAAATTGCTTGGATTCCTTGTAAAAACCGTTTTCCGTGTACGCATAAAATTGTATAGCCGCCGCATTGGCTTTCCACGGCACGAAAGCAGTCATGTATATGACGAACAGAGACAAAAGCACAACAAGAACCAACGCCAAGTATCTTGTATTCGCTATCCTGTGGCTTGTATTTTCCCCCACCCCACTCTTTTCTTCCTCTCTTGTCTCTTGTCTCTTTGCTCTTTGCTCCTCGTAAATCAGGAATGCCAAAAATGGAAACAGCCCAAAATACACCGCCATGAGGTCAAACAAGAAAAGACTCTGCAGGAAATAAGCAAAAAATATCGAGGCAAGCAAAAAACCTAAAATCTTTTGTCTTCTCGCTATCTTGAAAATAAGAAAAGCGGCGGCGCCCAGCCAGAAAAGATACGCGGAAAAAACAACGATCCCGCCAGTAGCTAACGTATCCAGAGGCTGGTTGTGCGCGCGGTCAAACCAAGGCTCCCCAACTCCTATCCGGTAATCATAATACCTATTAGCTGCGGAAGCATAATTCTCCGGACCATACCCGAGCAAAGGCCTCTCTTTGAACGCCTTCAGGGCGATGTTCCAGTTGAGCAAGCGCTCTCTCGTAGACCCTTTCTCCCAAATCTCTGTAACTTCTGTTATGCGAAACAACAATCGTGTCTTTTGGACATACTGAGTATCTTTAGCGGCAAAAAGAATACCAAGAACGACTAATCCCATCAACAAAACCAATCCAGACAAAAAAACCAGTTTTTTATTCTCTTTTCTCAAAAACAAAGCTGCCAAGAGAAAAAAAAGTAGCACTCCGCCCGCAAATCCTACATACACTCCCCGCACCTGCGCAAAAATCAATGCGAGAACAAAAAATCCGGCTGCTGCTCCAAACGCATAATGGACAGGCCCCGGATAAAAAAACTTTCTTTCGAATACTATCAAAGAAAATCCAATGGCGAAAATCAAGAACACGGCAAAATATGCTGGGTTGCCAAATACGCCGTACAGCTGTACCTGCGTTTCGTAGTTAAACCAGGAATACCCCGAAAGTGCGACAGCAACAACCGTAAAAACAGCGAAAAACAATTTCCAGTCTCGCCTTTCTCTGAAGGTCGATAAAAACATCAAAAAATATAGCACCCAAAAACCATACTGCAACACTCCGTCTGCCCGCTCAATGCTTGAAAAAAGAGAATATATAGGATCAACTCCGAAAAAGGAAACTACAAGTTGGGCCACGAAAAACAGCCCGAGAGCAACAACCAAAAGATTCTTAAAGGGTAGAACTTTTGGATTTTTCATCAGGAGCCATATCCAAAAAAAGAACGCTAAAGCTACCAATACCCGAAACACATAGGCCTTACCCGAGATAAAAGGAAAGTATAGAGAATTTGCCCTTATAAACGGGACAACGGCTATTACCGCCAGCAGCAGAATTTGGATAATAGTTTTAAGATTCCTCTCGACTATATTCATACAAACCATTCTACAATATATCTCGAAAAACCAAAAGCCCCGTCCGCCAGCTGGCGGACGGGGCAATTTGGTTCTTGTTTTACGCTCTCCAAGAAAACGTGCAAACAATCTTTACTGGCAAGGCAAGAGCTCCAATTGGGGCGTCTTAAAGGATGTAAGGCCCCATGTCCAGGAATTATCTGGCTGTTCTGCGGTAGCTACCGTGGTGCCCCACTTAATCCAATCGAGATTGACTCCATTGAAGCGCTTCTCATCAGCGCTAGCGCCATCACAACCGGTTATGCTTGAGTTAAGCGTAAACGTCTTGGTCTGGCCGCTTCGCACCACATACGTGGTGTTGTTGGTGTCGCCGTAGTCTGCGTCCGAGTTAAATGTCTGCGTTATGGTAATGCTCGCTACTGCAGCTGCTGCCGATGCCTGCAATCCGTTGGAAGCCGTGGTAGCGCTGTACACCGGTACATAGATGTCACCTCCCTGCGCTGTAATCGCGAACTTCAATTCGCCATTAAGCCTTTGAGGGCCAGAGCTACCCGATGGAAGCCCGCCAGCGTCCGCAATCGTAGGAGTGGAAGCAAGCGCAAGCTTCGGAGCCTTTAGGTAGACGTAAGCTGTTCCAGCTGTTACTTGAGATCCAGATACCGTTGCCGTGGCAAAGGATGCTCCGTCTTCAGCGTTTACGCTCGATGTATCAATCCCAACCACCCAGGTAGATGTGGCTCCTTCTGCATAGTTTCCACTGCTTTTCGCGAAGTCTGCTTTCAGGGTTAAGGTCTTGGTTGTGTCTTTCGGAATCGTCAAGTCAATGTTCGCGAGCGTAGAGCTATTTGCAACCAACGAACTCGTGGAGGACAACAGCGTGGCGCCGTCATACAGATACAGAACCTTCGGCGCGTTACTCGCGGAAGTGGCAACGCTATCCGTGTCGTTGACCTCAATTGTTCTCAAGATAGCGTCATTATTCTTTGCTTTCAGATTGAATATCGCAAGCGTAACGCCTGTTGTTTCTGCTGTGCTGTTAATCAATACTGCTCGTGCCTTTGGGTTATCGGCGTGAGCGGTAAGTTCAAGATCTGCTGTACTCGGTTCCTGTACTGTGATTGTTCTTGTTGCTCCAAGGTCTGCCGTAGGACCAGTCTGCGTCAAGCCGGCTCCATCTGTTCCGCGAATAGCGTTTGCCTTAAAGGTAAGAACAATGTTCTTGGTTGTTGTTCCAACCGGCAAAGAGCTAACTGCTTTTACGGTTACCGTCAGCTTCTTGGTTGTGTCTTTCGGAACAAGCACATTCAGGTCGCCCACGCGAACAGAATACACTGATCCAACCGTAACCTCTGTGGTGTTAGCTTCCGTTACCGCAATGGTCTTTGAAGTGGTTCCATCGCTTACCACCATCTCTGAAATGTAGAGCCAGGGCCTCGTGTCGAACTGCAAGTCAAGTCGGCTTACCAACACGTCAGAACCCGTAACTTGTACATCAACAGCTGTTACCGCCTCGGTTTCACTTGTGTTCAGAATTGCTCCGCTCGCAGGGTTGGAATTAACCGTTACGATAACCGATCCCTCTAATCCCGGAGTTGAAATTCCGGGCGTTGTCGGGGTTGTTGGTGTCGTCGGGGTTGTCGGCGTTGTTGGGGTTGTTGGAGCTGCGCCAGAAGCAACCAGCATATTCGCTTTTGCTCTGGAAGAGGCTCCAAAGAACCCTGTTCCACTTGTCAATCCAAGAGGAGCCAATACTTCACTGGCGTAGGTGGTCTGGAATCGAGAAACCGCGTTCGCGGTCAAAGGACCAAGGAATTGGGTTTCTTGTCCCGGAGAACCAGCTCCAGTTGTCGCAACACGCGTTGCGGCATTGGCGTTCAACAAAACCTGCAGATACATCACATCACTCCCAGAAGAACCTTGTGAGAGATTTCTCGTGAAGGTAAATCCTGCTGGGATTCCTGTCACCCCTCCTGTCGTCCCTCCTGACAACGAAGATATCTGCGCTTGCAATTGCGCGATGGTGTTCAGCAACGCTTGAATCTGCGCCTGCAACTCTGCTGCTGTTTGAGCTTGAGCTGTAGGTACCGCAACCGTTGCAACCATTGCCGCGACAACTGCGCTTATTACAATCTTTTTAACTAACTTACTCATTTTTTCTTTTGTTTTCTTAAGTGAACTAATGCTTATAATCGACTACTACTCTAGTGTTTCGACCTTTACTGTTTCCAATCCCACGACAATCCGCCGACGAGGCGGAGTGGGTTCAACCTTCTTCGTTAATTTGTGAAAGGGTCCAGATATATTCTAGCGCTCCCGCGTAATCTCTCTGTTCTGTTGCCGCTTTCGCTTGTTCAGCCAGCTCTTTCTGCTCTTCGGTAAGCGAGCGAGTTTCGAGATACCCAAGCTCATATTCCACAAGTCGCCTTGTGGCATCTTGTATCTCCTCTTCCTGACCCTCACCTATCTTCGTCCCCAGAATCTTTTCTACTTCTGATTTTTCTTTTTGTAATTGTACTATCTGCCTGCTTGCCTGTAAAGCCCTTGAGGGCTCGTTTTCCACAATCTGCACAAATCCCTCTGAAATCTTAGAAGCGTTTGCCTCAAACTCCTGAATTGCCAGCGGAAGATTCTTTATCTTATTCTGTTCTGCCACTATCCTTAAGTCGGACAATCGCTGCTGGGCTAAGGCAAATTCCCGCGCAGGCCGCTGTTCTTCTCCGGCAAGACGCAAAGGTATCTGTTCTACGACCACCTTTAGGGGATACAGCGTATCCCCCGGCAAGCTTTCAAAAGCAGCTCTTCCCACTGCGCCTCCCGCAACCAGAAATGCCAACACTGGGATAACGAAGGCGGGTCTCTGCGCGGACCGCACCATGAATTCCACCAATCTTCCAATTCCCTCTACCATACCCCAGAAGTGCTTATTTTGCAAGGGGAAAAGCTCTCTTTGGGCTTCGCGTCCAAGAAGCCGTTGACGCGTCAAAAAAACCCATTCTTCCTTAGGCTGTATCTGCTTTAAATAAGAGAGTTTTGTAATAAGCTCTTTATCCTCCATCGTCGTGTTATATTATGTCGGAAAATCGATAGGACATGTTACACCCATCAAATCCAAATTATTTCTATGCAGATGGGACATGCTCTCTTTTCCTCATCTCCTCCCGAAGAGCGCCGAGGGCGCGATGAATCCCCACCCGCACATTTCCTTCTGTTTTCTCTGCAATCTGCGCTATCTCCGAGATAGAGAGTTCATCCAAATAACGCCAGATAATAAAGTTTTGGTATTCGTCGCGCAGGAGAGCAAGCGCTTTCCTTACTTCTTCGATTTCGGCGTTTAGAATCACTTCTTCAAGCAAGGAAGCATTCTCTTCGGCGAGCTCACCAATATCATCAATCGGGACAATTTTCCTACTCGCCTTTTCGCGGTAGTAATCGGCTATGGTATAGCGCGCCACCTGGTACAAGTACGCCTGTGCATTTTCAATGGACTTCTTTTGAAACTCCTCGATGCAGCGCACAAAAACTTCAGAGCAAAGATCTTCTGCTACCTCTTGCGATTCAACCTTAAGAAAAATAAACCGATAAATCTTTCCCACATATTGGTCGTAGATTGCGCCAAATTGTTCGGACATATTACTTTTTTTGGTTTGTCCTATCTGTCCTAGTTTTTTCCCCAAGTTTTCCACAGGGCACCATTCAGTGCCCTGTGCCCTGAGCGAAGTCGAAGGGCTTCCCTTTATTTAAGCTGATATGCTACCGCGTTCCAAGCTCCCTTCCGCTCTACGAGGTTCTTGGAGAGAAGCTCGTCTAAATCCCGCCGTAGTGTTCGTTTTGTAACCTCCGGCAGTACCTTTTGCAGTTCCCATACTTGAGCATTCTCCTTCGCCCGAAGAAACTCTATAATCTTCCTCTGTCGTTGCGTAAGCGACAGGGGACCAGATTCCACCCTGACTGAAGTCATCAATCGCCCTGTTGTCTGCTTGTCTGCCGCACTAGCGGAGAAAGAGGATTTTTTTTCTCTCTCTTCTTCCTCTACTTTGACGCCAGGCCCCTGGTCACGATGAGTCTCGACCCGCTGAAGAGGGATACCATCGAATAACTCAAGGAGCTCTCGTATTTTACCGTACTCGGTCTCCAACAGAGAAAAGTTCCCCGGATGTATCCAGTTCTGTTTTTCTGCTCTATCCAAATATACAAGGAGAATATCAATCTGCCTCTCAAGTTGCGAAAGAAGATCTTGCTTCTTTTCTGGCCTAGTCACCTCTTTATCCACAAGCAGCAGAAGACCCGTCAAAATCTCGTTTGCCGACTCTCTAATTTCCTTGGCGACTTGCTCCTCCTGGGGCCCGCCTTGACTCGGCGAGGCAGGCAAGGCGTCTGCCACCCGATGAGCCGCGAACGCGAGCCGAATGAAGAAATTTCTGTTCATTTCATCCTTCAAGAGTCTTTCTTATCACTCAATATAGCAAACTCAAAACCCTCGGTCAACGAACTTTGACCTCCGCGCCCTGACCTATTCACCCCACCTTCCCCAAAGCCAAACCCCCTGTCTCACTTTCGTGACGATCGTCGCACTTATGAGACACTGGCTAAATCGTTATTTCACTCTTCATTTTCTCGAAAGTCGCCTCGCCAATACCGTTTACCAGCTTGATGTCCTCGCTGCTCTGGAAAGGCCCGTTTGCTTCCCTATAATTAACAATTCGCCGGGCAATCACGGGCCCCACGCCGGTAATCTCCTGTAATTCCTCGTAGTCTGCCGTATTGATATTGATCTTTGACGGCTCTGGCGAAGGAGGAGGCGAAGGCAGTGGTTGAGGAGTTGGCGACGGGATTGGGCTTGGCGCAACAATATCCCCCACCGTTATTTGTCCTTTCATTTTTTCGAACGTTGCATCTCCAATACCGTTGACATTTTTTATGTCCTCGATGTAATAGAACAAGCTTACGTCCTGACGATAATCAATAATGCGCTGGGCAATGACCAGCCCAATCCCAGTAACATGCTGGAGTGTTTCGCGATCGGCTGTATTTATATTAATCGGAAATGAAACTTCGGGAGTTGATGGCGGAAGTGGCGGCGGCGGAGGTTGAGACGCTTTCTCGGGTTCTTTCTCTGCGATCGGCTCTTTAAGCACCTGTGCATCTTCCTGCTCTGCTGCTTCCGGGGCGGGGCGCGGAGGAACATCTCCCACGGTAATCTCGTTTTTCATCTTTTCAAACGTCGCATCTCCAATACCGCTCACCTGCTTGATATCTTCAATCTCATAGAAAAGCCCGTTGGCGGCGCGCCAATCAAGAATCCGCTGCGCCGTTACCGGCCCCACCCCAGTAATGCGCCGCAGATCTTCAGAACCGGCGGTATTGATATTTATCTTGCTTTGGCTCGCCGAAACCTTTGGCGAAGGCGGCACTTGCGGCTGCACAGCCGGCGAGGGGGCCGACTCCTTCTCGCCCTGACTCAACGCACCAGACAAGGAATTCTGCGCTGCCGACGCTATCCGTTTCTGATCCGTTAATTCTCTCGCGCCTTCCGCGGGATCCGCTTCCTCTTCTCCCTCAAAGGTTAATCCCGCAACCAGCGAAGAGGAATCAACTTCTGTCCATTTTAATTCTTCTCCACTCTGGTTCATCAATGCGAAAATTCCTCCCGCCGCCAAAACGAAAAGCCCCACCATCGCCATCAGCAACTTCTGATGCGCCATATCTCTTATTTTATCACAGGAAAACTTCCGGCAAAACAAAAATGTTCAATGTCGGACATTGAACATTCGCATTTTTAGAAGCCGGAGAAGGCGCGGAGGACGGATGAGGGAATGGCGACGAGGCGGCCGTCCGGCTCAAAAGCGCTCAAGCCCACAATGCGGCCCTCAAGATCAAAAAGAGGGCTGCCGCCCAGAGTATTTTTGTCAAATATATTCGTTCTCAAACTAGTCTCGTCTTTTGCTCTCACGCTCCCCTGGTTCACAATAGATATCAACTGTCCTGCCTCCAAACTTTTTGCCACCAGCACAACCGGCTCTCCAAGCCGTACAGAATCATAATCTGAAAATCCCGCAGTCTGTAGATTTTTGGCGTCAATCTTTATGATAGCCAAATTCTGCCGAAGATCACGCTTAAGAACCTCCGCTCGAGCAAACTCTTCTGCGTTTTTAAGATATACCCACGTCTCATACCCTTGCGGTACCAGGCTTGCCAGCGTGAAGATAAATCCGTCTGAAGTTGCCGCAAAGCCAGACCCTGTAATCACGTGCCCCGCACTTTTGCTCTCTACTCCTACCACCATGCCTTCGACTCCGGAGGCAACCCGCTGTGCCGCATCGTCCAGCCGAATCACCACTTCCCGCACTTCCCTGACTACTGTCGTTCTTTCTGACCAATCCTGCACAAATTCCCATTGCTGAAACCAAGCGCGAGAAGCCAAATAGGGCATCAAAAAGGCTTGAGCCCATAGGCCGCCCAGAGCGCCTAAAGCAAAAACAGCGAGGATGAGAAACGCTATCAGAATACGAGCTTTCATTTATCTGCTTTCTGTCTTGACTGCGCGATCTTTTTTCAACCTTGGCATAGCGTATGCCGTTTGAATATCAATTTCCCCTTTTACCACACCAACGATAACTTTACTTTCGCCACCAACTTCTCCAGATACTATTTTCAAAGCCAAAGGGTCAAGCAATGTTTTTTGAATAACTCTCTTAAGCGGCCTGGCGCCCAAATTTTGATCAAAACCTCGTTCAGCAAGTAATTCTTTTGCCTTAGCTGTTACCTCAAGCTCAGCGCCTCGAGTGATAAGCCGCTTTGCCACTTTCGCCAGCTCAAGATCCACAATCTTGGCAACCTCCTCCCTTCCGAGGTAGTCGAAAATAACAATTTCATCTACGCGGTTTAAGAACTCTGGCCGAAACTGCTCCCGCAAGGCGGCCATTACTTTCTCCCGTGCCCCTTCCTTGCGATTTTCATCTTTTGTCTGTTCGCCCACGAAACCAAGCGGCCCCATCTCCGCGATAAACTGAGAGCCGACATTCGAAGTCATTATGATAATAGCATTCTTGAAGGAAGCAACTCTTCCTTTAGCATCGGTCAAACGACCGTCTTCCAAAATCTGCAAGAGCATATGAAATACTTCGGGGTGCGCTTTTTCGATTTCATCAAGAAGCACCACGCTGTAAGGCCTTCTGCGGATTTTCTCGGTAAGCTGGCCTCCTTCGTCATACCCCACGTATCCAGGGGGAGAACCCACCATGCGGGATACGGAGTGCCGCTCCATATATTCAGACATGTCTAAACGAACCAGAGCGTTCTCGTCGTTAAACAAAAACCCTGCTAAAGCCTTGGCGGTTTCGGTTTTCCCGACTCCCGTGGGTCCAAGAAACATAAAAGAACCCAGCGGCCGGTTTTCTTCCGCAATGCCAGCCCTACTCCTCCGAATGGCATTTGAGATCGCCCTAATTGCCTCCTCCTGCCCTACGATACGCTTCTTAAGCGCCTCTTCCATTTTCTCTAATTTCCGGGCTTCTTCTTCGATAAGCCGAGTAACAGGAATGCCAGTCCACTTGGAAACCACACGCGCCACATCTTCTTCTCCCACCTCTTCTTTCAGAATAGGATGGGACTTTTGATAACGTGAAAGCTTGCGCTCTTCTGCCCGGATCTTCTTTAGCAAATCGGGAAGCTGTCCATACTTAAGCTCTGCCACGCGCTGCAAATTTCCAGAGCTCTGTTCACGCTCAATCTCAAAACGGGTCTCGTCCACGGACTTTTTAAGTTCTTTAATGCTATTAATTACTTCCTTCTCGGCCAGCCATTTCGTCTCTATCGTCTTTGCTTTTTCTTTCAGATCGGCAAGCGAGCGATTTAATACTTTCAACTGCTGCTCTTTGTTTTTTTCGTTTTTGACCGCTTCTTTCTCGATTTCGAGTTTTTGAATATCGCGCTTCAAAACCTCAAGGGCAGCGGGTTCTGACTCCATATCCAGCCGCAAAGAACTCATTGCCTCATCAATAAGATCCACGGCCTTGTCAGGCAAGAAACGATCTGAAACATAGCGGGCGGCCAGATTCGCGGCTGCCGCAAGAGCAGAATCCTTAATCTTCACTCCGTGATGAAGTTCGTATTTTTCTTTGATCCCCCGCAGGATAAGAATGGTGTCTTCGATGCTGGGCTCTGCCACATAGATTGGCTGGAATCTGCGCTCCAGGGCCGGATCTTTCTCAATATACTTCTGGTATTCCTTGAGGGTAGTAGCGCCAATCGCGCGCAGTTCCCCCCTTGCTAAGGCCGGCTTCAGTAAATTCGAAGCGTCTATAGCACCCTCGGCTGCACCCGCCCCTACCAATGTGTGCAGCTCATCAATAAACAAAAGGTATTTGCCGCCAGCGCGATGCAGTTCTTTGAGCAACGCCTTGATGCGATCTTCAAACTCGCCGCGGTATTTTGTGCCCGCAACCAACCCTCCTAAGTCCAGAGCGATCATCTCCTTGTCTTTCAAGCTTTCTGGCACATCGCCCTTCACTATTTTTTGCGCCAATCCTTCTACCACCGCCGTTTTCCCCACTCCGGCTTCTCCAATAAGTACCGGGTTGTTCTTGGTGCGGCGGGAAATTACCTGCATCAAGCGCCGGATTTCGTTTTCTCGCCCAATAACGGGATCAAGCTTGCCCTGTTGGGCCAAACGCGTTAAATTGCGCGCGTACTTTTCCACCACCTGATATTTGGATTCAGGAGAGGGATCGGTAATTCGTGTACCTCCCCGAATCTGCGCCAAAATTTTCAAGGCCGTTTCGTAATCCAATCTGCCGAACTCAAGCGTAGGAATTGTTCCTTCGCCGCCCGGCAAAATCGCGGTCCGTTCCAAAATTTCCTTTGCTTTGGAATCGGTATCCAAAAGCGCAAGGAAAAGGTGTTCTACGGAAATGTATTCGTCACCCATTTTTCCGGACTCCTGCCGCGCCCGCTCCAATACCTTGCCCAAGTCTTGCGTAAGGTAAAACTGGCCGAAGGGAGTCGGCGCCGCGGATATAGGAAGGCGATCAAGAGCGATTTGCGCCTTGCGCTTCAAGCCGTCAACGTCCGCTCCGATTTTTTGGAGCAAGGTTAAAATCACGCTTTCCTCTTGAGTGATGAGCGCAAAGAGCAGATGAAGAGCGTCCACCTGCTGCTGACCGCGCTCTTGAGCCACATTCTGCGCCTGCAGAATCGCCTCCTGTGCTTTATGAGTAAAATTACCTGGGTTGTTTGTCATCATAAATATATCAAACCACAAGTTATGGGTTTTTGTCAAATACTTTCGTCGAACCCGTTATTCTTCGCGTTCTCCAAGTACGGCGGTCAGGACAAGTTCCTGATCGTCACGTAAAACCTTCAGCGTTACGGTATCTCCCGGGCTATACGCTGGCCGGGAAGAAACTTCGTTGTACTGCTGCAAAATTTTAGCAAGAGAATTCTGCGGCGTAATCTTTTTAGCGTCAAACTCCAAAATAACATCGTTTGCTTTCAGACCCGCTTTCGCTGCTGCGAACCCGTCGGGCACAGTTTTCACCAAAGCGCCATAATCCACCTGCAGGTTTTCTTCTTTCTGGACCTGGTCCGTTACTAGCACATACTCCACACCCAAGAATGGATAAACGATTTTCCCGAGTTGCTGGACCTGGTACAACCCTCTCTTTGCTCTGTCTGAAGGTATGGCAAAGCCAATACTCTGGGCTTGCAGAACAGTCGCGGTATTTACCCCGACTACCTCGCCTGCTAAATTCAGGAGCGGCCCGCCCGAGTTTCCCCTATTGATGGCGGCGTCCGTCTGGACAACATCCTCGATGGTTTCCACAAATCCTCCATCGTCTGAAGCCGTAATGGTGCGGCCAAGCCCGGAGATAACGCCCACTGAAACTGTGTTGCGAAACTCACCGAGCGCGTTCCCAATTGTAATCACAGTCTGGCCGATTTGCAAATTGTCTGAATTGCCGAGTTTCGCAAAGGGAAAAGGTAAGGATCCTTCAATCTTAAGCACTGCCAAATCCTGCACCGGATCCCTTGCCAATACTTTTGCGGGATAAGATTTCCCATCGTTGGTATACGCGGTATAATCAACATCTTCGCGCGCAACCACGTGTTTATTGGTAATAATCAGGCCATCTGCGGACACCAAAAACCCGGAACCTCCTCCAATCTCCCGCCGTTCTGTCCCTCTCTGCTCAAGTTCGGGGACACGAAATGGCGATGGCCCGCCGAAAAAATCCTCAAAGGGATCGCGCAACACCTGCTCAAATACCGGCTCATCCTTGGTGAGGATAACGCTCACCACCGCGGGAGAAACTTCGCTTACCACATCGATAACGCGTTCTCCTTGTTCCGCCAAAACTTGCTGGCTTGTAGAGAGATCTCCTCTCAACACAGCCAAATCCTGGTTGACTTTCCAATATACTGCTCCGGCCGCCGCGCCAGCAGCGAGAATACTCAAAATAGAAGAAAACGCAAGAATGCGAATAGTTGAAGATGTCATAGTAAATTATATTATACTACAGCTTTTCGAAGTTGGGCAACTGTTTGCGCGATCACCCTTACGGCTTTTTCAATCTCTTCCGCCTTGGTATGCTTGCCAAGCGTAAGGCGCAATGCGGAAAGCGATTCTTTCTCCTCTAGTCCGAGTGCCACAAGCACGTGCGAAGGCTCCTGCGTTTTTTCAGAACAAGCAGAACCCGTAGATGCGGCAATCCCCTTTTGATCAAGCGCTATCACGACATCGCGGCCCTCTACTCCGCGGAACCTGAAATGCGCGTTATTGGGAAGCCGGTTTTGCGCAGAACCCGTAAGCTCGCAATCCGGAATTTTTCGCAACAATGCCTTGATCAGTTTGTCGCGCAGCTGACGGATTTTGATATTGGTAATCGCCATGCGGGGATCCCCCAGCGCTTCTAAGGCTTGACCCATACCCACTATGGCTGCCACGTTTTCTGTGCCGGAGCGCAATCCCGCTTCCTGGCCACCTCCTTGGACTACAGGATCCACGCGAACCCCCTCTCTTACATATAATACGCCTACGCCCTTGGGCCCATAGATTTTGTGACCGCTCAAAGTGAGCAAATCCACTCCGAGTTTCTGAACGTCACAATCCAGAAAATTAGCCGCTTGCACCGCATCCGTATGGAAGCGTATCATCTTCCCCTTGAGCAGCTTCGCGATTTCGGCAATCGGCTGAATGGTGCCGATTTCGCTGTTCGCGTACATAATCGAAACCAGCACGGTATTTGGCTGAATCGCTTTCTCCACATCCTCTGGCCGGACAATTCCGTCTTTCTGGGGTTTCACATATGTAACTTCCACAATCCCCTCCCGCTCAAGCGTCTGACACGGTTCCAACACCGACTCATGCTCTATGGCCGTTGTCACGATATGAGGCTTATCGCCCAATTTTGGATTTTGGATTTTGGATTTTATCACGCCTTGAATCGCGAGGTTATTTGCTTCCGTAGCTCCACTGGTAAAAATCACCTCGGTTGCCTTGCAATGCAAAAACCCAGCCGCCTGCTCTCTAGCCTGTTCAATAGCTGCTCGCGCTTTCTGCCCAAAGCTATGCGTTGAAGACGGATTCCCATAATACCGCCTCAAATACGGCATCATAGCTTCCAGCGCCTTTTTATCTATAGGCGTGGACGCGGCGTAGTCTACATAAATTGCTTTTGTCATATTCTTGTTCTACCAAAAAATCTCCAGCACATAAAGGTGTATTTCTATGGAGAGTTACTTAGATGAAAAGTACGCTTTCGCGCCCCCCTTAACAAAATAAGAAAAGTATACTAAAGATGTATTATCTGCACCGTACAAGGTGTAGAAATGAAAGGACCTTACGGTCCGATCCAGGAGGGCTCCGTGCCTAAGTATAGTGTGGACCCAGCGATTGAATATGCAGGTACATCGTCCAAAACAAGCGGAATGCGGATTCCACCGAAGGAACTTGCCGAGCTTTTCCAAGTCTGCCTCGATACGGTTGAGCAGCTTGGCGCGGCAGCTACATTGATAGAAGTTATTCTGGTACGGTTCAAGGTGAACGCGGAAAGTGGGTGGTCGCAATCTCTTACGCACTTTTCGCTCACCGCAAAGCTTACTGCTGTCCTCGTTGAACCCTTGCAAGGCGCAAAGTTCGAAGCTTCTGTCCAGAATCGTATATTCCCGATGCTGCCCAATCCTAATGAGTGTGCGATCCACTTCGGAAACGATCGTCTGGCTGCAGACTTTGCGACCGCAATCAGGAACGCCATCAGTAAGCGGATAGCCGCTGCTGAAGCGCACATCAAGGAAATGATGGCCAAGATAGAAAGTAAGCCATAGCTTTTCCCAAAAGTCATGTCCGCTAGCACAGAGTAATCTTGCTGGCGGACTTATTTTTATGGCGTGCAAAATCAGACTTCGCACAGCCACAGCATCATAGCTTCCAGCACCTTTTTATCTATAGGCGTGGACGCGGCGTAGTCTACATAAATCGCTTTCGCCATATTCTTGTTCTACCAAAAAATTTCCCGCGCATAAAGACGCACGGAAGAAGCCACAAACTGATTACTTTACGTTACCCATTTGAGGGAATATCGGAAACTATAGGGCGAGACGCTTCATGCCACGCATAGAATGTTTGATACTTTGAGTAGTCTATTACCATTTTGCGAACAATACGATTCTCTCCTTCGTACCAGCGGGTATAGTACGCAAGGTAGCGCGGCGGATATTTTTGACGCATAAGTATCGCAACCGCGAAAAGCTTACGCACGGTTTCTTCGAGCCGCTGTTCATAATACCGAACCTGCTCCACTGCGATAAGAATAAAAGGCTGGCGCGCCGCATTGTGCACAATAAGATCTATCTCGGTAAAAGCTATACCATTATATTTTATCGGCACGTATGCCCCTACCACTAATGACTCTGGAGGATAGCGATAGGTTTCAATCAACTCCACTACAAGATGTGCTCGCAATAAATCTTTTTCGTCGGGAAACGAAACAAAATCATCACCATAGGCAATGAGGGAAGCTTCTTTTACGAACGCACCATGGCCCTGAAGAATATTTAAAATAAATGATGCTACCTGGTTCATAGTAACTGCCTTTCTTTGAAACTCAAAAACCCGCTCTGACCTACGATAATATGATCAACAAGTTCTATGCCCAGGATTTTTCCGGCCTGCGCGAGTCGGTTCGTAATGGCAAGATCCTGGGAGGACGGTTCAGTGTCGTTGGAAGGATGGTTATGCGCGAGAATAATGTGGGAAGCGTGACGCCTAATGGCAGTGTCGAACGTTTCTCTCGGGTGCACAATGCTGGCGTTCAACGTGCCCACCGTAACCGTATCAATACCAATAACTTTATTGCGCACATTAAACGATACCACCAAAAAATGTTCTTTCGCGTAATTGCTAATTTTTGCTTGTACCAATCGGGATACCGCTTGAGGAGAAACAACCGCATTCCCTTTCTGCGATTCTGCGAGCGATTCCCCCGCTTGTTCCTTGCGCCGCGCTATTTCCATGCAGGCTTTTAGCTGCGCCGCTTTTGCGAAACCAATACCCTTCACCGTCTGTAAATCTTCTAAAGAAGCTTGCATAATGCCCTCGAGCGAACCGAATTGCGACAGAAGTTTTTGCGCGCAGGTTGCGATTGATTCTCCGCGCACTCCCCTTCCCAAGAGTAACATCAAAAGTTCTTGCGCAGAAAGCGCTTCTATTCCGAATTTTTGCATACGCTCCCGGGGACGCTCTGCTTGCGGAAGATCACGGACAGTGAAGGATTGTTTCATTTATTTATAACCAGCGCTCCCTCGATGCTGAATCTCAACAACGAGAACGCGCTTATCTTGTTTGTATATATAGTAAAAAATGCGATATGGCCAAACTCGTATTTTCCTTTTTCCTTCGAACTTCCCCTGCATTTTTTCTCCCAAAAAAGGGTTGTAACCGAGCAAATCTATGCCGCGCTCGATGCGCGCCCTCCACGGCAGCGGGATGGAGCGAATTTGCTTTTGCACATCCCTTGGAACCACAACTTCGAATCCTGCCATATGCTACTTTTTGCTCTTTTTTACCCTCTTTTTCTTTACTTCTGGCTTCTGCTTTGCGCGATATTTTTCTTTGCCTTCATCTCGTACGGCCAACTCTTCTGAACCAAAATGAAGTTCTTTTTTCAATTCTTCCCAGGTAATGTAATCTCCTGCTTCATACTGCCGTTCTGCTTCTTTAATCCTTTTGGCGAGATCAGGATCGCTGTAGATTTCAAGGTCATCAAGAATGTCTTCAAATTGTTCAGCAGACAAAATTACGGCCTTGGGTTTGCCGTTTTCGGTGAGCACATAATAGGTATCGGGTTTTTGCACGTCGTCTGCAATCTCGAAAATACGTTTGCGAGCTTCGGATATAGAAATAGTGTGTTTGCTGTCCATATGTACATAATAATGTACATCATACAACCTTGTCAACCTCCATCCTCTATCGCATAAAAGAGTTTTTGAGCTTCCTGCCAAAAAGTAGCATCATTTGCAAACTTGTCTCTCCAATACCACCATTCGGCACCCCAGAGATAGAATTCGGAAAGACCGGTGCGCTTTGCGTACGCAATGTTTTTGCGGAACTGCGCAATATCGAACGCACGATCTTGTTCCTCCACTGTTGTGTTGTACAAGAGTTTGCCCGGACCCCACGGTTCTGCCTGCAACTCGCCCACCATAACTTCTTTGCCAAAAAGCCCTCGTATATATGCCGCTTTTCTCGCGTAAAACACCGGCGGCAAAGGATACTCCACATACCTGCTGATTTCGTGGAACCATACTTTCCGGTACATCGTAGTGCCCACAATATCCCCTATTCTGCCTGCCTGAATCCAAAGCGACAATTCTCCGCTATCTGAAATCACCACAGGATGATTAGGGTCCAGCGCCTTCACGAGCGCCACTTCTTTTTTCAAAAACCGCGGATCACGCCATGGGCAGTCGCCAAAAGGAAACAAAGGCTCGTTTTCCACCTGCCACGCGTAGAGAGCGGGTGAATCTTTGTAGCGCCGCGCCACTGTCTCCAACAATTTCAAAACTTCTTCTTGCTGTTCACGTTTGGTCAACCCTTTCGCCCACTCTGGTATGTGGCATTCGGGCCAGCGCATAGTCTTCATGCCCACAACTAACAGAAGTTGAGCATTCCTCTTTTCGGCTTCCGCGACCTGCCAGTCAGCATCTGCAAAAGAAAACTCGCCCTGCGCTGGCTCCAAATCGTTCCAGTCCAGCGACACCTTCAAACGCCTTACCTGCAAATCGTCCAAGAAGGCGGCGTATACTGCCTTCCAATCCAAACCCAAAGCCACAGCGTGCTTTTTTGAAAAGTTCACGCCCCATGTAATTTCTTTCGCTTGGGGAATTGAGCCGACAAAAAGATAGAGCGAAAATATCCCTAGCGCAGCTGCCACACCAAACAAAAGAAAACGGAAAACTTTTTTCATAGGGCAAGAAGAAGCAATCCTATTGTAATAAAAGCTATAGCGAAAAGTTTCTGAATAATCGCGGCTTTACCAATTTCTTCTTTCAGCACATGCGGGAACTTCAGCGTGATTGCGCTTGCCAAAAGAAGCACAAACACATACTTGACGCCTTCCAGGGCATTCACGAAAGCAATATAGGCAAAGGGGACCAGCGCCACTGCCCAGTTTTGCAGCATAAAGCCGGCTGTTGCCAGTATCTGATTCCCCGCGAACAAGGAGAGCACGCGCGCAGAAAGCATTTGCTTCTCAACCCCGCGCCTTTGCATCATATTCCAGAGCGCGCCCCGTAATTCTCCAGAAACTAAAAGCAGCAACGCTCCTCCAAAAGTTCCTGCTATTATCAAAAGGAAGGCGGATAAAAATGGCTCCACCCCTTCATACACAAATTTTGAAAGCACCACAAAAAGAGAAAACAGCAGAGATGACACAAACGCGTACAGGAACCCTGCGAAGGAAAGGAACTTGCCTTTCTCAAGCGTTATCACCACACTTCCTCCCACTAGCAGCGCGAACGCAAGCATTTCTATTCCATTTAATTGAGCGCGGCCGAGTGAAATCGTGAAGAGAAGGGTGAAAACCGGAAGCAGCCCGCCTATAGCAGGAACAATTCTTGAGGCCTCGATTTTTTTGAGCCCGGAGAAAAGCGCGACCAGCGCAAAAATTTGGATGATCCCCGCCATCATTGCGAAGACAATAATCGGCCATGGAGGGACTACAAGAAACCCAAATGGTATAAGGAGAAGCGCAAGCCCTCCGAATATCCCAATGACAAAAGCATACAGTTTGGGATTTGGAAGCGGACCTGCCAAAAGATACTTGTCTATAACCGCCACGAACGCAAGTAGGAAATATGCGGTGATTGCAACAATTATCCACATAGAATTTTCTTTATGGTTCCTGTGCCGTCTTTGGGAATTTCCACAAATCCTTGCATCGCGGCTTCGGCCAGCGCCCCTTGTCGTATAAGATCAGGCAGCCACTGGTACAGAAGCTCGGGTTTCTTTTGGTCAATCCCGGCACCGATGTCCAAAAGCCACCTGCGATTAGACACTTCCTGCGAACCAATCGGAGGCGCAATTATAATGGGAATCCCCAAACCGGCATAAAACACAAGTTCTGACGGTTTGGTCCACAGGATATCAGTTTTGCTCAAGATTTTTGAAAAATCCTTGAAATATTTCTTTTTGCTTGGCGAAGAGTGCACAAACACGTTTTTGCCCGCCCGCCTTGACTCGAGGCAGGATCGCTTTCTAAGATCCGCGGCGATTTCTCTATGGGTGCCGGCGATCACGTGAAACTCAAACTTCTTTTCTTCCAGCAACGATTTCGCTCCCTCCATAATGTCTTTCGCAAGCTCGGCCTGCGCGCCAGCTCCCCCAATGGCAAAGGTAAGTACCACCCTATGAAAGCCCGCCTTCCCTCTGTTCAAAGTCGGACTTTGAACACTCCCTATATATTGCTCTACCAGTTTTCCGTACCGCGAGTGATACGCGCCTTCGGGATCCAGCACGGCCAAGCGCCGCCTCAAATCATTCTTTGTTTTTGCAGCGTTGTTCTTCGTGAATTCTTGCGGAAGCGGAAATCCGGTGATAACGATATTCTCTTCCCTCACACCGTACCGTAATAATCTTGACGCTGCCCTTTGCGTGGAAGCGCAGTAAATAATTTTGCTTTTGTTGGGGTGCAACGGAGCCCACGCCCGCGAAACATCAGTATCGGTCACAACCAAATAAATCGGCCCCTCGTATTTCCAAAACTCTGCCATGTGGGCCGGGATAAAAAACGTGGCGACAAGAGGCAGAGGATTTTTGTTGAGCCGCGAAATACAATGTTCACCCCAACGCTTCTTTTCAAAAAGCCGGTACACCTGCCTTAACTGCAGAGTTGGGGCGTCGATGCTTTCGTTGTTCTGGTAAAACTCTTTAATTTCCTGAAACTTATCGAAAAACGCAAACACGAAATCTCCAAGCACCGGGAATTTTTTGAATCGGGAGATGGTTTCGTAAAAGCGGCGGGAATCTCCCCAGATTTTTTTGTCTTGTTCCGGGATTCCGGGGTAGTCGTTTGCCGCGATAATCTTGCCTCCCCGCGCGATATCTTGGAATGGCAATGCGGCGCGCAGATGCCCGTATCCCATATCCGCAGCCACTACCCACGCCTTTTTCTTTTGCGCTCCAAACATATTTTACCATTGTACCAAACTTTCTTGCTTCTTTCGAAATTTCCACCAGAAGAAAGCAACAAAAGTATAAAACAAAATCAACCAGAACAATGGGAAGTTTTCAGTATGGGCGGCAGCAAAGGGAAGATCGGCAAAAAAATCAACGACCCACAGAATATACTGCACCAGAACCCCGACGGGAAACGCAAGAAGAAATCCCACCGGGTGAAGCAATCCTCCAATCATAAGAAGAAACCCCAAACCCATGAGCAATGGAATAACCGGCACTATAAGAATATTGGTAATGACCGAAACCAGGGAAACCTGGCCAAAATCCCAGATGAGAATAGGGAGCGTGAACACTTGGGCCGCGAGCGTCATGGCAAGGAGCTCGCGTGCCGGCCCGCCTAGACTCAGCGAGGCTGGAATTTTTTTGGGCAGAAAAGAAAGAACCGTGGGGAGCAATACGATCATTCCCAACACTGCGAGAAACGAAAGCTGAAAGCCCACATCTCTCGCGAGAAGAAATGGATTGAGCAAAAGCATCGCAGTTGCCGCAAAAATAAGCGCGCGTAAAGCGACATACTGCCTTCCCACATGTTGGCCGAGCAAAAACATTCCTCCCATGAGCCCCGAACGCACGGCAGAAGGCTGCAATCCCGTAAGCACCACATAGAAAACCACCAGCGCCAACGTAACATAAAAAGCTTGCTGGCGCCACAGACCCAGCCATATGAGCAATGGCATCAGGTACATCGTAAGTATTGCAATGTGCGCGCCTGAAATAGCAATAATGTGGCGAAGACCGGTAACATTCAGATCTTGCGCAAGCCCTTCTCCCATTACGTATTTTTCTCCCAAAAGCATTTCCACCATCACGGAGCTGAAACGAGGAGAAAGATGTTTCTCTAAAACCTCCCGAAACTCCGCCTTAAGATTGAAAATCGCGGCCATAGCTCTTTCGCCCGCGTGCTCATACGCTCCTCTTTCTTTAATCTCAACCCCTGGCTTTTCCATAAGAGCGTACACGCCGTCTTTCGCTAAGAACGCGGCATAATCAAAATCATCAAATGATTCTGGCTCCCGGAGTGTCCCCGTAAGGACAACGCGGTCGCCATACGAAAGCTTCTCTGCCGGGTCAAACGTAATGAGAATCTTCCCGCTTGAAACAAAATCCGGCTTCACCGTGACCTGCGTATTATTCGCTCTTACTATAGGCTCCTTAACGACCTTTGCTTGGAATATAACATCCTCTCCGTAGAATTTCTGCAGTTCGTTATCCGCATGCGTTCGCTCAGCGGCCTCGTAAACCCACAATCCGAAAGCAGCGCATAAAAACAGCGCGCCCGCCGCCGCAATCTGTTTACGACTCCAAAACACCGATACCAGAAAAATTCCGCAAATAAAAACAGCCAGAATACCAATCTGACCAATTCTCCAGAAGGAAGCGAAAGCGACGCCTATTATAAAAGAAAGACAGCCGAAGAAGAACGTTTGCGAAACCGTCATTCTGCAAAGCCAGTCGCGATAAGGGTAAGGCGCACTTCGCCTTGCTTTAAGCTTTTGTCTTGCACTGCCCCGAAAATGATTTTTGCTTGGGGAGAAATATCCTCTTTTATTTGTTGGGCGGCTTGTTGAATTTCTTGCAAACTTACGTCATCGACTCCCGCAACCTGAAACAGAATACCCTTCGCTCCTTTTATCGACATATTCAGAAGCGGAGAATGCAGCGCGGCTTGGAGCGCTTGCTCCATGCGTTTCTCTCCTTTCGCCCGCCCCATGCCAAACACCGCCTTTCCCGAACTCTTCATAATGCTTTTCAAATCCGCAAAGTCCACATTGATAATTCCGGGCAGCACAATTAAATCGGAAATCCCCTGCACCGCCTGACGCAGAATTTCATCCGCTTTCCAAAAGGCCCCGAGCACCGACATATCCTGATCGGCAAGCTTTAAAATTTGGTCGTTGGGAATCACCAGCAGAGTATCCACTTTCCCCTTGAGTTCAGCGAGTGCCCGCTCTGCGAGTTTTGTTCTCCATGATCCTTCAAAAGAAAAAGGCCGCGTAACTACGGCAATTGTCAAAGCACCTTGAGAACGCGCAATTTGTGCAAGCACAGGGATTGCTCCTCCGCCCGTGCCTCCGCCAAGCCCGGCAGTCAGAAAAATCATATCCGCTCCTTTCAGGGCTTCGCCCAACTCTCCTTTGCTTTCGAGAGCTGCCCGCCTGCCAAGTTCCGGATTCATGCCAGCTCCCAATCCGGACGTTGACTCCTGGCCAATTCTGATTTTCTGAAGAGCACGAATCTTCTTTAGGTCCTGCACATCGGTGTTTACCGCAATAAGGTCAATGCCTTTAATCTTGCACTGCATCATGCGGTCGATGGCATTTCCTCCCGCTCCTCCTATTCCCACTACTTTAATGATTGTTTTTTTCTCCATACTAGGAGTTCGAATTACGGAATAAAAGGCCTTAACATTCGTCGTACATTTTGCATCAAACTTGTACCCATATGAATCCCTCCCTCGTGGTGCCCATCTGCTGCCGCCCCGACAAGAAGGCCTATCACGCCGAGAAAAGCTGGATCTGACTGAAGGCTCACCACTCCCTGCGGCTTCCCAAGCCTTACGGTAACCTTCAGCTCTCTCTTTGCTTCCTCAACAATCTTGGGAAGCTTCGCTCCTCCCCCAACCAACACCACACCGCCCGGTAACACTCCCTGCCTTGAAATTTGTTTTAACTCTTTGTTCACAAGCTGAAAAATTTCTTTGACCCGCGCTTCAATAATCCTGCGGAGAAGCTTTTGGGAAACTGCCAAGAATTTACCCTCGGCAATCTCCACTCTTTCTCCCTTCTTCCCCCGTTGCGAGGATCCAAACTCCACTTTTATGCGCTCTGCGATGTCCGGCTCACATCTCAACCCAATAGCAATGTCGTTGGTAATATTTTCAGATCCCACGGGAAATACTGCCGTGTGAATCAAATCTCCTTGTTCATATACCGCAAGGCCGGTTGTTCCCGCACCCAGATCGAGGGTTGCAACTCCAACTTCTTTTTGCTGGGGCGTAAGCACCGCGGGTGACGACATTAAAGAAGTAGGAACAGTTGCTCTAATATCCAGATCAGCGCCAAGCACCGCTTCGTGAAGATTCCGGATATAGGGCGTGAATCCGCACACTGCCAGCACATCCGCCTCCAAACGCACCCCTTTCATGCCCACCACCTCTTTTACCTGTTCTTCTTCGTCTACCACGAATTGCTGAGGAAATACATCCAAAATATCCTTATTTGAAGGAAGCGAAAATGCCTGTGCCGCCTGCAATACTCTATCTACATCCTCTGAAGAGATCTGTCCATCCGCTCTGGATACTGCGACAATTCCGTGCGAAGGCACACAAAATATATGGCTCCCGCCAACGCTCACAATCACCTCCCGTATTTTCTGCCCGCTAATGGCGGAAAGACGATCCTTGAGCGTTTGAATTTTCTTGGTCACTTCTTCTATCTTTACCACTGCCCCCTTGCGCACTCCGGAGGATATTTCTTCACCAAACCCTAAAATCTCCGGGTCGCCCCCTTCTTCTCTTTGCTGAAGCACCGCCATCTTAATGCTGTGGGTGCCAACATCCAATCCCGCGATAATCTCTGACCTCATATCGTCCTACGAATTACGAATTGATACGAATATACGAATCGCTGAAACGCTCCAAATAGAAGCGTTCTTTCTGCTCCATTTGTTTGGCGTCTTGCGCTTGTTCATGGTCATAACCTAAAAGATGCAACAAACCATGAATAAGCATCCAGGCAAGCGCCTCTTTGAATATCATACCATATTTTCCAGCTTCTTTCTGCACCTGCTGGGGGCAAAGTACGATTTCCCCCAGGTATCCCTTAATTTCGCTCCCTTCGACTTCGCTCAGGATGCTTTCTTCCCCGAATGGGAAAGAAAGCACATTCGCCGCTGTATCCTTTTTTCGATATTTCTTGTTTAATGCCGCTGCTTTTTTTACGCCTACGAGGGCAACGGAAACTTCAGCGGTTTCTTTCCCCTCCTTTTTTAACACGGCTAGAGCCACTTTTCTCAAAAAGGCTTTATCAATAAAACGCCGCGTGAGATTGTTAACCTCAATCATTTGCAATCCTCTATTGTACTAATCCTGGAGCAAGCGCGCAATGAGACCCTTCTTGCGAGCTACCCGGACCATCCACAAGAAAAACGCAAGCCCAAGCGCAAAATAAAGAATATTGAGTCCTGTTGCCCATAGAACATCCGAGAGCGGAAACACTTCCTGCGTGAGAACCTGCCGCATTCCCTCGAACAAATGCATAGTGGGAAGAAAGAATGCTGCTTGCTGAATGAACTCGGGAAACACAGATACGGGATAATAAACCGCGGAAAACGGAAGAAACATCATGGGGATAAAGAACGCCAAAATCTCAAATGCGGGGCCGAAACGCAACAGCAGGCCTATGGCGATTAAGCCAAGCGCCCAGCCGAACACGAAAATATTCATGAAAAACGGAATCATATAAAACCCAAGGGCCCAGATATCAAGCGCGTATAATAAAACAGCAAGACCGCCAATATATATAAAAGTAAGAAATCCCTGCACAAGAGAAATAAGCGCCAGCCCGGCGATAAATTCTTTCATTGCAACCGGAGTGGCGAAAAAATTCATAATGTTGCGCGACCACACGTCTTCCAAAAACGATATGCTGAAAGATTGCTGCGCCCGTATAAACAAATCCCAAAAGAGAAGCCCCGTGAGCAAGAGAAACACGAAATCAATGCGCGCGTCTTTTGGCGCAAGGTCGCGCAGCCAAACCGTTATAAACCCCCACAGGAAAAGCTCAAACGTGGCAAAAAAGAACAGCCCAAACATTCTGCCAATACTCCTGCGTATTAAAATTATATTGCGGAGAAAAATTCCGTATA